>Ga0102592_1000093_pt1 | contig 275332 bp, 288 predicted proteins | sample AraplaCol_mMF_r2_FD_76861 | JGI IMG/M metagenome (GOLD analysis project Ga0102592, IMG submission 76861) | Arabidopsis root microbial communities from North Carolina, USA - plate scrape MF_Col_mMF_r2 (SPADES assembly) (version 2) | ecosystem: Host-associated > Plants > Roots > Endosphere...
CGCCGGAAAAGCCTCAAAACTCGCCATTACCGCCGTCATGCGAAAGCTCATCATCATCGCAAACGCATTGCTCAGGGATGGCCGCATATGGGAACCAACCCGTACTTGACCAACACGGATACTCTAGCGAAAGTGCTTGTAGTAGGAGGAAATCTGCGCCGCCGTGTTGGACGACAGATTGAGCTTGATGCCGATCTTGTCGCCGCGGTACCAGCGTACCATGCCGGTCAGGAAGCCCAGTTCCTCGCTCCTGATCGTCACTTCCTGCCCCGTCTTGGCGCCGATGTCGAAATAGAGCTGGAAGCAGATGCCTTCGTCCGAAAGGTCCTTGACGACGCCATTGCTGGACCCGGTCTTGCAGGTGACCATGCCGGTGATCTTCGTCTGTGTGCGGGCTGCCGCACGCTCCGTACTGTCCTTGTAGGCCATGTGATCCTCGAACCTGAATTGACAGGCCTGGATCGTCACACACGATCACTGAACATCGCGCTAAAAGAAATGCCCGCATTTGAGCGATGTGCGCCAAATGCGGGCATATTCATGAGATGCAACGCGGGCGCGTGACCCGCGCACTGTCAGGTTCAGCCGAAGACGCGCTTGAAAATCGTGTCGACGTGCTTGGTATGGTAGCCAAGATCGAACTTCTCGCGGATGTCTTCCTCGGAAAGCGCTGCACGGACTTCCGTATCGGCCAGCAGTTCCTCAAGGAAGTCCTTGCCCTGTTCCCAGACCTTCATGGCGTTGCGCTGCACGAGGCGGTAGGCATCCTCACGCGATACCCCTGCCTGGGTCAACGCCAGCAGCACGCGCTGCGAATGAACCAGACCGCGGAACTTGTTCATGTTCTTGATCATGTTCTCGGGGTAGACGAGCAACTTGTCGATCACGCCGGTCAGGCGGGAAAGCGCGAAGTCGAGCGTCACCGTCGCATCCGGTCCGATCATGCGCTCGACGGAGGAGTGCGAGATGTCGCGCTCGTGCCAGAGGGCAACGTTTTCCATTGCCGGTACCGAGAAGGCGCGAACCATGCGGGCGAGACCCGTCAGGTTCTCGGTCAGAACCGGGTTGCGCTTGTGCGGCATTGCCGACGAGCCCTTCTGGCCCGGCGAGAAATACTCTTCGGCTTCGAGCACTTCGGTGCGCTGCAGGTGACGGATTTCCGTCGCCAGGCGCTCGATCGACGAGGCGATGACGCCGAGGGTCGCGAAGTACATGGCATGACGGTCGCGCGGGATGACCTGGGTCGAAACCGGTTCCGGCTTCAGGCCAAGCGCCTTGGCGACATGTTCTTCCACGCGCGGATCGATGTTGGCGAAGGTGCCGACGGCGCCGGAGATCGCGCAGGTGGCGACTTCCTCACGTGCGGCCAGCAGGCGTTGCTTGCAGCGGTCGAACTCGGCATAGGCAAGCGCCAGCTTGACGCCGAACGTCGTCGGTTCGGCGTGGATACCGTGCGAACGGCCGATCGTCACCGTGTCCTTGTGTTCAAAAGCGCGGCGCTTCAGAGCTTCGAGCAGATGGTCGAGATCCGCGAGCAGCAGATCGGTCGCGCGGACGAGCTGGACGTTGAAGCAGGTGTCGAGCACGTCGGACGAGGTCATGCCCTGGTGGATGAAGCGGCTGTCCGGGCCGACGAATTCGGCAAGATGCGTCAGGAAGGCGATGACGTCATGCTTGGTGACGGCTTCGATCTCATCGATGCGCGCGACGTCGAAGGTGGCAGCGCCGCCCTTCTCCCAGATCGTGCGGGCCGCATCCTTCGGGATCACACCGATTTCGGCAAGCGCATCGCAGGCATGAGCCTCGATCTCGAACCAGATGCGGAACTTGGTTTCCGGCGACCAGATGGCCACCATTTCCGGACGGGAGTAGCGCGGGATCATGGGCTTTAGCTTTCGTCGTCAGTGGAGGATGGCCGTGCCTCTAGCAAAGATAGCCGTGAAGCTCAACGCATTTGGCTCGTGCGCTCGCTCGCCAGCCACAGGCTGACGCCGACGAGTATAGCACCACCGAGGGGCAGATAGAGGCGAAGCCCCATCACCAGAAACTGGTAGAACGCGATGAGCGAGGTGAAGGCGAGCTGGAAAAACCAGGTCCTGGTGCCGGCAGGCGCGTGCCATTGGGCGTAAAACTGCCGGTAGTCGAGGGCATAGAGCATCGCCGTCATCGCGACGGTGCCGAGCGAAAGGAAGAAGAGGTAAGCCGCAAAACGCGTTTCCGGCCGGCCCCCCAAAGCTGCAAGTCGAGCCAGGAACAGCGATGGCGCCCAGGCCAGAAGCGCCCCGAAGCCGAAGATCAGAAGCAGCTCGGACAGATGAAAGGTGAGAGCACGCTCGCGAAGCCAGAGGCCACACCAGGCCGAAAGCACCATCGCGCCGCCCCAGAGCGGCGCACCGATGACAAGCTCCCGCATCGTCGGAAGGGATTGGGCGAGCCGGCGCCGATGCAGAGCGCCTACCGGCGCCAGATCTGCTCTTGCCTCGACGCCCGCCGCCGCGTCGTTCATTTCGCGATCCGGGTCGGGATCGCGATCCAGCGTCCATCGGTCGTGCCTTCGAAGCCGAGCGACTTGACGAGAACCATGATGACATGGGTTTCGGAGCCGTCGTCATTCCGATGGGTGACGGCGCCACCGACCTGATAGCCGGTGGGGCAGCGGCGGCTCTCGGGCAAGCGGCTATCGTCCTGCAGGACGTCTGTCGCCGGCTTGCCCGCCTTCATCGTCATCGACAGACGAAAGCCTTTGACCTCCTTCAGGAAGTCCTTGCAGATGCCTTCGGGCTCGAAGGTCTTCTCTTCGAGCGTTACCGAATAGGTCTCGCGGAACCCTTCGTCGGCCGCAAAGGAATCGTAGGTCAGCGCCAGCGGCTTGGCGTTCGCCTCGGTGATCGGATTATAGGCGGCAAGCAGCCCGGGCGCATCAGCCAGGCGATAGGCGTCGATCAAGGGTGCCGCACGGCGGCGTGCCTCGTGACGCGCCTTGGAGAGCGGGCTGCCATCCTCGTGGCTGACGGCGCGCACCGGCGCGCCGGGCAAGAAACTGTCATTGCGCGTATCGATCACATAGATGGTCGAATAGGGAAAGCCGGAGCCATCCTGAACGCCGTATTCCTCGAAGGCGAAGACATTGCCGTCGGCCGAAAAGCCGATCGGCTGGAGCGCGGCATAGTCGCCCGCCAAGGCCGGCGCTGCGGCTGCCGCAGCGCCCAGCAAAAGCACGCCGCGCAGTGCCGCGCGCGGCTTCATCGATAGGCCTTTTCTGCCGGCGTGCGGATCGCCTCGATCGCCGTGCGATAGGCTTCGACGGAGCCGCCCTTGAAGATCGCCGAACCGGCGACGAGAACGTTGGCGCCGGCGCCGGTTGCGAAGGCCGCCGTGTCGGGCGCAATGCCGCCGTCGACTTCGATCTCGATCGGACGATCGCCGATCATCGCCTTGATGCGGCGGATCTTTTCCGCCGTAGCTTCGATGAACTTCTGTCCGCCAAAGCCCGGGTTCACGGTCATGACCAGGATGAGATCAACCTGATCGAGCACGTATTCGATGGCGCTTTCCGGCGTTGCCGGGTTGAGCGAGACACCGGCCTTCTTGCCGAGCGACCGAACGGTCTGCAACGAACGGTGAAGGTGCGGACCGGCTTCGGCATGCACGGTGAGGATATCGCAGCCGGCTTTCGCAAAGGCTTCGAGGAACGGATCGGCGGGCGAAATCATCAGGTGGCAATCGAACGTCGCATCGGTGTAGCGGCGCAACGACTTGATCACGTCGGGGCCGAAGGTGATGTTCGGCACGAAGTGCCCGTCCATGACATCGAGATGGATCCAGTCGGCGCCGGCATCGACGACGTCGCGGACTTCCTGTCCGAGCTTGGAGAAATCGGCCGCCAGGATCGACGGAGCAATGCGGATAGGGTGGGTCATGGCGCACTCCAGCGTGTTTTCCGCGCAATAGCACCGGCGGCGCGCGCAAACAACATGCTCGCGATCAAAGCTGCGTCACCTGAGCTGCGACCAGCACGGCATGAGGTCGTTTTCGGCCGGGGCCGCGTCATGAACGCCACGGGCGATGGCGCGCGCCATCGTCGATGCCGCCACCGCGCCGAGATCGATGAAATCCTCTAGTGTGGGGGTCTTGCCGCTGGCGCCGGTGGCAAGCGCAAAGATGAGATCGCCGTCGAGCGGCGTGTGCGCCGGCCAGAGCGCTCGGGAAAAACCGTCATGGGCGGCGATTGCCAGGCGCTTCGCTTCGGCCTTTGTGAGCACCGCATCCGTCGCGATGACGGCGATCGTCGTGTTGGCGGCTGCGGACTGCCGGTCGCGGAACTTGATGCGGATATCGGCAGCGTCAGCGGGCAGGGGATGCGGCAGGCCGAGCGCACCGAACTCGCCGTCCAGCTCGAAGGGTGCGGACCAGAAATGCCTGCTATCACCAACGGTCGCCGAGCCGAGCGCGTTGACCGCGACGAGCGCGCCGATGGTGATGCCGCTTGGCAGAACGGTCGATGCCGAGCCGAGACCACCCTTGACGGTGGCGGTCAGGGCGCCGGTACCGGCGCCGGCGGTTCCGGTCGCGAACGACGGGCCGGCGCGACGAACCGCCTCGAAGCCGAGTTCGCGATAGGGCGGGTAACGTCCCCAGTCCTTGTCGCCGCCGTTGATCAGGTCGAACAGGATGGCGGTGGGCACGATCGGTATCCGGTGCGGTCCGACGGCAAAGCCGCGGCCCATTTCCCTCAGCGCGGCCTGGGCTCCGGAGGCAGCGTCGAGGCCAAAGGCCGAACCGCCGGAAAGCACCAGAGCATCCACTGTCTGCACCGTGTTGTGCGGGTCGAGCAGATCGGTTTCACGCGTTCCGGGCGCGCCGCCCAGCACCTGAACCGCTGCCGTTGCCGGCGGATCGCAGACGATGGCGGTAACTCCGGACTTCAGCCGATGATCCTCCGCATTGCCGACCGTCAGGCCCGCGACGTCGGCAATCAGGTTCAGCGGTCCGGTGCGCATCATTGGGCGGTTCCTTCGGCAGGCACTGGCACGAAGCGGCCGCCTTGCCACTGCATCAGGCGATAGGGATTTTCGGCGCGCTCGTGCTGCGCGTTGAAGGCGATGGGACCGAGCACGGTCGTGTAGGGTCCTTTGGCGAATGCGTCGAGAAGGGGCTTGTCGTCCTTTTCCGCCTGGTCCTTGGCTTGCTCTAGCAGGGAGACGGCCGCAAAGGCCGGCAATACGTACCCGTCCGGTTCGGTTCCCGCGGCGCGAAGCGCGTCCGCGACCGGTTTACCCTCGGGCGATTGCGATGCGTCCGGCAGGGTGACCGCGAAAACGCCATCGGCGAGCGGCACGGTGAGATCGGCGGCATTCAGCGCGTCGCCACCGAGAAAGGCGAGGCCCGCGCCTTCGCCTTCTGCATCGCGCGCAATCACCGCCGTGTCCTGCCTGTCGCCGCCGGTAAAGACATGGGTCGCGCCGCTCTTCACCAGTCGCCGCACCAGGTTGACCTGCTGCTCCTGGGCGGGCCGATAGGTGTCGGTGAAGACCGGTGTCAGCCCAATTTCGCCGAGGGCGGAGCGTACGCTTTCAACCAGTTCCCGGCTGTGGATGGTTCCATCGTCGATCAACGCGATCGGCTTGTCCTTCCAGCGCTGGACGATGGTGTCGACGATGCTGGCAGCCTCGGCGTTGCCGCTCGGCGCAAGACGGAAGAGCGGCCACTTCTTCTTCAGCGCATCTTCCATCAGGACATCGGAACGCACACTGAGGGTAATGGCGGGAAGGCCCGCTTCGGCAAGTGCCGGAAGTGTGGCGTCAAGGCTTTCGGTGCAGAGGAACCCGATCGCTGCCTCGGCGCCGGCCGCAAGCAGCGCCTTGGTCAGCGCTTCATTGCCGGCCGTATCGCAGCTCTCTGGAATGACGACGATCTCACTGCCGCGATCGCCGGCCTGGAACGCGGCGCCATCGATGATCTGCTTGCCGAGAGGTGCAAACGGGCCTTCGACCGGCGCGACGACGGCCACCTTGATGCCGGCTGCCGCGGCGGGTGCGGCCTGTACCAGTCCGGCCACGACAAGGCTGGCGACGATCGATCGAAGCATTCATTTTCTCCGCTGCCGCATTTTCCCCGGATCAGGAGGGATCCTGACCCTGCGGCGAGCCCAAACATTGCCTTATCCGTGCCGGTCGCGACGGGCGCGCGGCACGGTAGTGGCCGCATGTTTTAAGGATGTGCCCTGCCGCGTCAAAGGAAAAGATGTGACTTCGGCCGCGGATGGTTCTATCCGCGTCGCTGCCGTGTCGCAGATCTGCAAGATTCTCCTTGCAGCGGGTTTCATATTTCCCGGTACTGTCTATGTATGTGGCTGACTTCGCTCGGAGAAAGAATTGTTGGACAAGAGCCGGCTGGACCCCATCAGTTACCGCGACGCCATGAGTCGCCTGGCCGGTCACGTGCAGATCATCACCGTGGCCGATGGTGTCGAGCGGCGCGGTGTCACGGTCACCGCATCCTGCTCCGTGTCCGACAGTCCGCCGACGATTCTGGCCTGCCTCAACGGCGCCAATCCGCGCAATGAGATCTTCACGCGCAGCGACAGTTTCGCGCTCAATCTGCTTGGCGATGAGCATCGCGCCATGGCACACGCTTTTTCCGGCCGCGATCAGCTCGACATGGACCTGCGCTTTGCCCTTGGCAAGTGGACCAAGCTGACGACAGGCTCTCCGATCCTCACCAACGCGATCGCTTCGTTCGATTGCCGGCTCATCGAGGTGAAGACGATCGCCACGCATCTGGTGCTTTTCGGCGAAGTCGTCGATGTCGCGATCGGACCGGCGCGGCCGCCACTCATTTATGTGGACCGCGGATACCACTCGCTATAAGTTTTACGTGGCGAGATTTCGTGCCCATCGAGACATGAGAAGATCGCCGTAAGCCTTTGAGTTGGAAGAGTGAATTCATTCGCTTTTCAACATCAAGTTATCGATTCGAGCCGTGGCGGAGGAGACATGGCCACACAGGCGACCACAGCCCTGCCGCAGTCCATCGAGGAGACGATGGCGCTGCTGGAGGCGCATGACTATCTCGCGGGAACGGCGCTCGCGACGGTGCTGTTTCTGGCGCTCAGAATGAAGCGCCCACTCTTTCTCGAGGGCGAAGCAGGCGTCGGTAAGACCGAGATCGCCAAGGTTCTGGCAAAGGCGCTCGATCGGCCGCTGATCCGGCTGCAATGTTATGAGGGCCTCGACGTCGCCTCGGCCGTCTACGAATGGAACTATCCGGCACAGATGCTGGAAATCCGCCTATCGGAAGCAGCCGGCAAGGTCGATCGAAAACGGATCGAAAGCGATATCTTTTCCGAACGCTTCCTGATCCGCCGCCCGGTCCTGCAGGCAATTTCTTCCAGCGCGGGCCGCGCGCCTGTCTTCCTGATCGACGAGCTTGACCGAACAGATGAGGCCTTCGAGGCGTTCCTTCTCGAAGTTTTGTCCGATTTTCAGGTCACGATACCGGAACTTGGAACAATCCGGGCGGACGAACCGCCAATCGTCATCATCACCACCAACCGCACCCGTGAGATCCATGACGCGCTCAAGCGACGCTGCCTCTATCATTGGGTCGATTATCCCAAGGCGGCGCAGGAGCTGGAAATCATCCGCCGCAAGGTACCCGGCTGCAACGCGACGCTGTCGCGCGAAGTCATCGCCTATGTGCAGCGGCTGCGGACGATCGACCTCTTCAAGAACCCCGGCGTTGCCGAGACCATAGACTGGGCAACGGCCCTGACGGAGCTCGACCGGCTGGCGCTCGATCCGGAAACGATCGCCGATACGCTCGGAACATTGCTCAAGTATCAGGACGACATCGCCAGGATCGAGGGTGCCGAGGGGCGCAAGCTGCTCGCCGAAGTCAAGGCGGAACTGCTGGCGGCGGGCTGACCATGAAGGAGCGGGAGGAGCACAGGGAAGGTGCCATTGTCCCGCCGCTTGGGGAAAGCGACGGCCGGCTTGCCGACAACATCGTCTTCTTCGCACGCGCCCTGCGTCGCGCCGGCATCAAGATCGGGCCGGGTGCCATCGCCGATGCCATCGATGCGGTGGCACTGATCGGAATCGGCGGCCGGGATGCGTTTTACGCCGCACTGCAATGCGTCTTCGTGAAGCGCCACGAGGACCAGCCGGTGTTCGACGAAGCCTTTCGGCTGTTCTGGCGCTCGCGCGGCCTCGTCGAGAAGATGATCGCGATGATGTCGCCGCTGGCGCCGGAGCGCGAAAGCGAGCGGCACCAGCGGCGTGCCGGCGAGACACGCGTCAGCGATGCGTTGCTTTCCGGGCACGAAGCGGATCGACCGCCACGTGAGGAACCCGAGATCGATATCGATGCGCGCTTCACGGTTTCGGGCCGCGAGCTCCTGCGTCGGGGCGATTTCGCGCAGATGAGTGCTGCCGAACTTGCCGCGGCGAAACGCGCCCTTGCCGCGCTGACGCTGCCGATGGACCGTGTCGTAACCCGTCGCTTCCGCCCATCGAAGAGGCAGATCCGCATCGACCCGCGCGCCACCATGCGTGACGCGATGCGTTTCGGCGGGGAACTGATCCTGCCGCGGTTCCGGGAGCGGCGTGTGGTGCATCCGCCGCTCGTCGTGCTTGCCGACATCTCGGGCTCGATGAGCCAGTACACCCGCATCTTTCTGCATTTCCTGCATGCGTTGACCGAGGAGCGGCGGCGCGTGCACACCTTCCTGTTCGGCACACGGCTGACCAATGTCTCCCGCCAGTTGCGCAATCGCGATCCGGATGCCGCGATCGACGACTGCGTGGCTGCGGTGAAGGACTGGTCCGGCGGTACGCGCATTGGCGAAACGCTGCATGAATTCAACAGACGCTGGTCGCGGCGCGTGCTCGGACAAGGCGCCATCGTGCTGATGATCACCGATGGCCTGGAGCGTGACGATGTGGGCGATCTTGAAATCGAAATCGATCGACTGCACCGGTCCTGCCGCCGGCTGATCTGGCTCAACCCGCTGCTGCGCTTCGACGGCTTCGAGGCGCGTGCGCGCGGCGTCAGAGCGATGCTGCCGCATGTTGACGAATTCCGGGCGGTGCACAATCTTGAATCGATTGGGGAACTGGTGAAGGCGCTTTCCGGGCAGGGTTCCCGGCAGGCTAACCCGCGGCGGTTCCTCAGATCTTGATCTGTCCGGCGGGAGGGTGGCAACATGCTGGAAGCTGCAAATGTTCTGGATCCGCTCGACATCGCCCAAGCCTGGATGAAGGAAGGGCGTAAGGTGGCGATTGCCACCGTGATCGAAACCTGGGGCTCGGCGCCGCGCCCCGTCGGCAGCCATCTGGTGATCGACGGCGACGGCAATTTTCAGGGCTCGGTTTCCGGCGGCTGCGTCGAAGGCGCCGTCATCACCGAAGCGGCAGATGTCATCGCTTCGGGCGCGCCAAGGATCCTCGATTTCGGCGTTGCGGACGAAACCGCCTGGCGCGTGGGACTTTCCTGCGGCGGCAGGATCCGGGTCCTTGTTGAACGGGTCGAAGGCTAGCTATGGAACGGAGGATTCTTGAAGCACTCAATGCGGCGCGTTCGGCGCGTCGGGCGGTTGTCACTGTCAGCGCTCTAGCCGGCAGCAGCAGCCAGATCTATCTCGAGGGCGATGATTGTCCGGATGTCTGGCGCGGCCCGGTCGCGCGCGCCCTGCAATCCGGCAAGGCCGGGATCGTGGAGACGGAGCAGGGCTCTTTCTTCCTCAATGTCTACTTGCCGCCGCCACGCATTCTCGTCATCGGCGCCGTGCATATTTCACAGGCCTTGGCCCAGCTGGCGCCCGTTGCCGGTTTCGACATGACGATCATCGATCCGCGTACTGCCTTCGCAACGCCGGAACGTTTCGCAGGCGTCGAGCTCATCGCCGAATGGCCCGAGGATGCCCTGAAACAGAGGCCGCTCGACCGCTTCACCGCCGTGCTGGCCGTCACCCATGATCCGAAAATCGACGACGAACCAATCCGGGTCGCCCTTGCAGCCGGCTGTTTCTACGTCGGCGCGCTCGGCAGCCGGAAAACCCATGCGACACGGGTCGAACGGTTGCGACAGGCCGGTGTTGCCGATGTTGACATAGCCCGCATCCGCGCACCGATCGGCCTCGATATCGGTGCGGCGAGCCCGGCCGAGATCGCCGTCGCCATCCTGGCCGAAATCATCGAGGCGCTACGGCGCCGCGATACCAGCCATGTCAAAGGAGTGATTGCGTGAGGTTCGGGCCGGTCAAGACCAGCGAAGCGGAGGGCGCCATGCTGGCGCATGCGGTCAAGACGGATGAGATCCGGCTGCCGAAGGGCCACCGGCTTTCGCCCGCCGATATCGCCGCCTTGATCGCCTGCGGCACGCTGGAGGTGGTTGTTGCGCGCCTTGACCCCGGCGATCTCATGGAAGACGAGGCCGCAACGCGCATTGCGGCGGCAATTGCACCCGACCACCTGCGCTTCTCTCAGGCGGCAACCGGGCGTGTGAACGTCTACTCTCGGGTTGCCGGCCTCTTCGTCGCGAAGCGCGACACCGTCAACCGATTGAACCGCATCGATCCCGCCATCACGCTCGCCTGCCTTGCCGACCATGTGCCTGTGCAGGCCGGCGACATGGTCGCGACGATCAAGATCATTCCACTCGCCGTGGCCGGCCAACTCGTCGAGGAAGCACAGAAGCTGCTCCGGAGCCATGCCGCCTTCGAAGTAAAACCCTTTTCCGCGCGACGCGCAGCGCTAATAGCAACTCAGTTGCCGACACTGAAACCCCAGGTCATGGACAAGACGAAAACCATCCTGGCGGCTCGCCTGCGGCAATCGGGAAGCGAGCTTGTGACCGAGCGACGCGTCGCACACACGGAAGGCGCGGTCGCCGCGGCAATCGACGAACTCCGGGCCGACCATGACCTGCTGGTGGTCTTCGGTGCTTCCGCTGTCGCCGATCCGGATGATGTGATTCCCGCGGCGGTTCGTCGGGCAGGCGGCGTCGTCGATCATGTCGGCATGCCCGTCGATCCCGGCAATCTTCTCGTTCTTGGCCGTGTCGGCGAGATCCCCGTGATCGGGGCTCCCGGATGCGCCCGCAGCCCGCGCGAGAACGGATTCGACTGGATCCTCGACCGTATCCTCGCCGGCGAGTGGCCGAGCTTCGACGACATAACCGGCCTTGGCGTCGGTGGTTTGCTCGGCGAAATCCCGACCCGGCCGCAGCCGCGCGAAAAAGCAACGGCGTTGCCGTTAGGACCGGTCGAGATCGTCGTTCTGGCCGCCGGCCGCGCCAGCCGGATGGGACCGGACGGCGGGCACAAGCTGCTGGCGACCTTTGACGGCGTGCCGCTGGTTCGCCGCAGCGTCGAGGCAGCGATCGCTGCGGCCCCCGGCGGGGTTGTCGTGGTCACCGGCCACCGCGAGACCGATATCCGCGCTGCGTTGGAGGGTCTGCCCGCGAAGCTCGTCTCGAATCCAGACTACATGTCCGGAATGGCCTCATCTCTGACGATTGGACTTTCGGCCATCAACGAGCGATCCGCGGGCATGTTGGTCATGCTCGCCGACATGCCGGGCGTCAGCAGCGGCGATCTGCGCAGGTTGCTCGATCGTTTTGCGGCCGAAGGCGGCCGCGCCGTCATTCGGGCAACCGCCGATGGGCAACGCGGCAATCCGGTCATCCTGCCGCGGCAAACCTTTTCCGCTGTCCGTCTTTTGGTTGGAGACGTTGGCGCAAGGCACATCATCGAGAAGTGCGGACTGCCAGTCATCGATGTCGAGCTTGGTTCGGCGGCGCGGCTTGATCTCGACACGCCGGAGCAGATTGTGGCTGCCGGCGGTATCCTGGAGGAATGAACGCGTGGACAATGCTGCCATCGAGGAGATGTTCGAGACGCTGGGGCCGGTGACCATCAAGCGGATGTTCGGCGGCAAGGGGATCTATTGCCAGGGCATCATCTTCGCACTCGAGGTGGACGGAGAAATCCTCCTGAAGGGGGACGAGCAGACGGCGCCGACCTTCGAGGCGGCCGGCTCCCGGCAATGGGCCTATGATGGCAAGGGCAAGCCGGTGAAGATGCCCTATTGGAGCATACCGGACGACGCCTTTGACGACCCCGACGAGATGGCGCGCTGGGTGCGGCTTGCCTATGAAGCAGCGTTACGATCGAGAAAATAGAGGATAAACCCGCCAGCGGAGGCAATCCGCGACGACTGCGCCGCTAGAGCATCCCGCTCTCAAGTGGAATCACTGGAGGCGGAAAGATGCTCTATAATCAAAGTGCTAGAGCGTCCTTTGTGCCTTCGCTTGAACGCACGGCGCTCTTGTGCTCCAGCCTGCGCAAGGCATCGACTGCGTCGGCCGTAAAACGTGACAGCGGCTGGGGCAGGGCATCGAGATCGAACCAGCCGAGAGCGGAAAGCTTGTCCGGCTCGGTGAGTTCAGGCTCACCGATAAAGTCCCGGGTCACGTAGATCATCGAGATCCAGTGCTGGCGGTCAGCCTCGATCACCTGTTCGCTGAGGCACAGAAATTCGCTCGAACGGATCTGGAGGCCGCTTTCCTCTTCGGCCTCGCGCCGCGCTGCGGCTTCCGAGCGTTCCATATGATCGACCTTGCCGCCGACGATGTTCCAGTGCTCGGCTTCAGGCGCGTTAACGCGCTTGTAGAGCAGGATCTTGCCGTCGCGCACGATTGCAAGTCCGCAGCCGAGACCCGGAAAATCGATGCCCGGCAGGCCCATAGGTTTAATCAGGCCTTGCCGGCAATCAGCATGAAAGCGGGGATTTCGTCGCCGAAGCCAACGGGCGTCGGGCCGTCATCATAGTCGCGGCGGTGACGGTTGCGGCGATCGCGATTGTCATCGTTGGCCGGGTTCGATGCGCGCACCGGACGATCGGCGCGGTTGTTCTGTCCCTGCTTGTTTTCTGCGCTGCGTGCCGGTTTCACCGATTCCGCCCTTTCCACGACTGTTGCAACTTCGGCCTCACTATCGACACGCACGGTATCGGATTTATGATCGGCGCGAGCCCTCGGGCCGCGATCCCCATCTTTTTTCCGGTCCTTGCGGCCATCGCGATCGCGACCGCGATCGCGGCGACCGCTGTCGTGGCTTTCCATCGGCTCGGGCAAATTGGAAAGGTCGCCGTTCAGCCATTCGACCTTCTGGCCGATCAGCTTCTCGATCGCATCGGAGAACTTCGTGTCGCGCTTGGTCACAAGCGTGAAGGAGGCGCCAGAGCGACCGGCACGGCCGGTGCGGCCGATCCGGTGAACATAGTCTTCCGCATGGATCGGAACGTCGAAGTTGAAGACATGGCTGACATCGGGGATGTCGAGGCCGCGGGCAGCAACATCGGATGCAACGAGCAGCGTGATATTGTTGTCCTTGAAGCCGGCAAGCATGGCCATGCGCGAGCGCTGGTCCATGTCACCATGCAGGGCGCCGACCGAGAAGCCATGACGCTCGAGCGACCGAAAGAGGTCGGCGACATCCTTCTTGCGGTTGCAGAAGATGATGGCGTTCTTCAGATCGTCCTGGGCGCGAATCAGATCGCGCAGCACCGCGCGCTTTTCGTAATCCTTGGCGTGCGCCGCGACGAAGCGCTGTGTCACCGTCTGTGCCGTGGAGGCCGGGCGGGCGACTTCGACGCGCTCCGGGTTCTGCAGGAAGCGATCGGCGAGCTTCTGGATTTCCGGCGGCATGGTCGCCGAGAAGAACAGAGTCTGACGCGTGAACGGGATCATCTTGGCGATGCGTTCGATGTCGGGAATGAAGCCCATGTCGAGCATGCGGTCGGCTTCGTCGATGACCAGGATCTCGACGCCGGTCATCAGCAGCTTGCCGCGCTCGAAGTGATCAAGCAGGCGGCCGGGCGTGCAGATCAGAACGTCTGCGCCGCGCTCGAGCTTGCGATCCTGCTCATCGAACGAAACGCCGCCGATCAGAAGCGCGATGTTGAGCTTGTGGTTCTTGCCGTACTTATCGAAGTTCTCCGCGACCTGGGCGGCGAGTTCGCGCGTCGGCTCCAGGATGAGCGTGCGCGGCATGCGGGCGCGGGCGCGGCCCTTTTCCAGCAGCGTCAACATCGGCAGCACGAACGAAGCGGTCTTACCCGTTCCCGTCTGGGCGATGCCCAGAATGTCACGACGCTGCAGGGCCGGCGGAATGGCGCCAGCCTGGATCGGGGTCGGGATTGTGTAGCCCGCATCGGTGACAGCGGAGAGAACTTTTTGGCTCAGGCCAAGGTCAGCAAAATTGGTCAAAGGGAAATCTGTTTCCGTTCCGGTTCAATAGAACACTGATCGATCGATGGAAAACGCACGAGACGTGGCCGCGCTCATAAGCTGAACGTCGCTGAAAGTCAAGAAATCCAGCACGTTGAAGCAGCAAAAGGTAAATAGTGGCGAATCTGTCGCATTTCTTGTCAAGCCGCGCAAGACCTGGAGACAGCCAAACGACCCGTCAGTTCATGTAGGAGGCGAGCTTCCGGCTGGCATCGAGAAAGCGCATGGGATCCACCGCCTCGCCATTCAGGCGGATTTCATAATGAAGGTGCGGACCGGTGGAACGACCCGTATTGCCGGACTTGGCAATGACTTCACCTTCCGTCACCTGGTCGCCAACCTTCACCAGAACGGCGGAAAGGTGGGCGTATCGGCTCGACACGCCGTTTCCGTGGTCGATTTCGACCATGTTCCCGTAGCCGCCGGTCAGGCCGGCATTCGTCACGGTGCCGGGCGCGGCCGCGCGAATGCGCGTGCCGACCGTCGCGCGGAAGTCGATGCCGGCATGGAGCGCCAGGCGACCGAGGAACGGATCAAGACGGTTGCCGAAGTCGCTGGTGATGTCGCTCGCCGGAGACGGGTTGCCGAACGGCAGCGCGCGGACCTGCGCCCGCGTCCGTTCCAGTTCCAGAAGAGCCGTATCGAGAGCCGCCAGCGACTGGCCGAACTCGTCATCATTCGCCGGTTCGACGAACGGGCCGCCAATGGCGCTATCGACAGAGTCAGACGTCGCGACGGGGACCATTGCTGCGACATCGCCGACCGGCAGGTCGACGCCGGTCCGACCGACGATCGAGCGAATCGCACCCGACGTCTTTGCAGCACCATCCGTCAGTTGCTTCAGTCGCGCCATTTGTTCGAGTTCGACGTCCTTCAGCGACAGCGTCACTTTGGAGAATATCCGGTCGGCACGGTCCGAGGTCGATTCGGCCGCATCGGGTGCGGCATAGGCGAGGGGAGCGGGACGAATTGCACCGGTGACCGACGCGCCGCTCAGGCCCATCAATTTCTCGATCGCCTTTACGCCGCCGCTGCTGGCGTCGGCCCGTTTCTCAAAGGCGAGGGGTTCAATCTCCGGGGTCCCGTTGCTTTCCGTCGTCAGGCCGGAACTTTCGGCCCTTTCGACCAGGGCGCCGAGCTTTCCGTTGCGCGAGGTCAGCGCCATCTGCTGGCGCAGCAGCTTCTCGACCTTTTCTTCGACCACCTGCTGGTCGAGCAGTTGCCGGCTGGTGACGCGATCGACCTGCGCTCTCAATGCCGTGATTCGATCCTCGTATTCGTGCTGCATTCGCGCCTGGCGGGCGATCGTGCCGCCGATGAGATCGTCGCGCAGGACCAGATAGGATGTGGCCGCGAGATAGCCGATGCTGCAGACGCCGGCGAAGGATACGGCGATTGCCGCCATCCAGGGACGAACCGTCATGTGGCGAACCTTGTCGCCACTTGCCAGTATCAGAACGTGATTTTCCTTACGTTTTCCGAAGGCACGATTTGCCGAACGTCCAGACACCCGTTCTCTCCCGCCATGTGCGCGTTGCCTCGCATCACCTGCGGATCATTACACTTCGTTAGGGTTAACAATTGGTAAGGATGATTGCGGTTGCGTGATGCGGCTATCGGTTGGTCGAGGCGGTCATCGAGCGATAAAAGGACGGCGTCAGGCCTGCCTCGGCGCGGGCAATGTCGTTGAACGGTGCCTTCAATGGTCCGCGAAAATTGGCGCGCACCAGCGCCTGGAAGGTCACCGCGGGATCCTTCTTCTCGCGGGCGCAGAGGAAACGGAACCATTTGGCACCGACGGCAACATGGCCTTTCTCGTCTTCGTAGATCACATCCAGAACGGCGGCGCTCTCGACGTCGCCGGTTTCGCGCATCTTGGCCTGAAGGGCCGGCGTCACATCGAGACCGCGCGCTTCGAGAATGAGCGGCACCACGGCAAGGCGGGCCGTCAGGTCGTTGCGGGTATCGTGCGCCGCTTGCCAGAGCCCGTCATGGGCAGGCAGGTCGCCATAGTCTGCACCGAGATCGTTCAGCCGCTGCCGGACCAGCCGGAAGTGCTTGGCCTCCTCGAAGGCGACGCGCATCCAGCCGTCAAAGAAGGAATTGGGCACCGGCTCGGTCGCAAAGCGGGCGACGATATCGAGGGCCAGGTCGACGGCGTTCAACTCGATATGGGCGATCGAGTGCAGCAAGGCGATGCGGCCCTTGAGGGAACCGAGCGACCGCCGCTTCACCTGCGTCGGCGGTGTCAGTACGGGCTTGTCCGGCCGCCCGGGGCGAACCGGAACGGGTCGGTCGAGCGGCGAGCGCAGCGACAGCGTGCGGCGCTGCCAGCGCCGTGCCGTTTCTTGCGCAAGCGCCGTCTTGACCTCGAGGTCGGCGGCGCGAATCGCTTCGACTGCGCCGCCCCGCAGGCTGTGAAACACGGGCAATTCGGTCATTGGTTTCCTCAGAGGGCCTTTGCGGCGGCCAGGACCTCCTGGGCGTGACCGTCGACCTTCACCTTTTCCCATACCCTGACGACGACGCCGTCGGCGCCGATCAGGAAGGTGCTGCGTTCGACGCCCATGTACTTGCGGCCGTACATCATTTTCTCAACCCAGACGCCGTAGGCAGTCACCACCGCCTTTTCCTCGTCGGCAGCGAGCGTCACTGTGAGGTTGTGCTTCTTGGCGAAGCGATCGTGCTTTTTCACCGAATCGGGGGAGAGGCCGATCAGCGTTATGCCGGCTGCGGCAAACTCTTCGGCAAGTTCGGAGAACGAGATCGCCTCCAGCGTGCAGGCCTGCGTATCGTCCTTCGGATAGAAAAACAGCACGACGGGGCGGCCGCGAAAGGCGGAAAGCGAGATCGTGCCGCCGCCATCGCGCGGCAGGGTGAAGTCGGGAGCGACATCTCCGGGAGCGGGTCTTGCCATGATTAAACCTTCCTTCTGCCAAGTTTTGCAGACAATCGGACGCTACTGCATGTGGCCCTTGATCGTTGCCGATCAATGCGAAATCTGCGGCAACTCAAAGTTCTACAGCGACTTCTGCGCGCCTCTTAAGGCACGCCGCGCTGTAGGGCATATCGAAATTCGTCGACTGCCGTCCAGCGCATTTGTGCTAGATTCGACAGGTTTCGGACGGCGTCAGCCGCTACGAAACGTTGCAGTCGCTCGCCCGCGCGATTCCCGTTGAGGGTGGTGGCTTTCCACAGCATGGTCCCGCGTCTCATGGTGACTCTGCACGACGACATGTGGTCTACAGGAAACGAGAACCAGCCGTCCGCAACGATTGAAAAGAAGGCGCGGCGAAAAAGCTCGTATCGAACGGAGGACGTCCGCGCTGATGAGTGAGATCCGCGGCGAAAAAGTCGGCTTTCGCAAGAAAGACATCGTCGCGCTGCATGCGTTGCCTTCGGCGCAGGCTCACGATCCCATGATCGTGCACGCACCACGCAAGCGCGCCCTGCTGCGTCTCTGTGCCAAGATTGCCCTGTCCATATCCCTGCTCGCCCTCATCATAGGGGCGATCCTCGTGACCGTGATCGAAAGCGGCATGATGGACAGCACGCTGAACGCGCGTGCCCGGACGGCCCTCAATGCTGCGCTCGGAGACGCCTACCGCGCCGACGTCGGCAGCACGGTCGTGCGCGTGACGGCAAGCGGCGCGATTGCGCTCAAGGCCCGCGAGGTGGCGCTCAGCGAAGCGGCATCCGGCCAACCCGTCGCGAAGCTTCGCTCGATCTCGATCGCACTCGACCCATTGGCGCTGATGACCGGCCGCATCGCCGTCTCCAGCCTTGAAGCGGAAGGCGGCGATTTCGATACCGGGCTCCTTCCTCGGGGCGAGCCGCTCGATCTCACCAAGATCCGTATCGCCGATGTCGGCGATGCGCTCGAGGCCCTGTTCTCCCATGTCGACCGCATGTCGCAGATGGCGGCCGGGCGGGGCAGCCAGACCGTAACACTCTCCGACTTCAGTTTTTCCGTCGTCGGCGCCCGCAACCGCGTCGTTCCGGTCGTCGCCTCCGCACTCGAATTCAACCGGGATGCCAGCGGTTCGATGAGCGTCAAGGGCAGCGCCACCGTCGATGGTGTCGAGGTCGATATCACCGCCGACGCGCTTGGCCAGAGAGGGCATGTGACCGGCTTTGATGCGGCGATCACCAATCTGCCTCTCGCGCCGTTCTTCTACCACGGCAAGTCGGGTGCGGAGCAGGCCTTTGGCATCGACGCGACGGCAGGGCTGACGTTGAACGCGACGCGGGCAGTCGGGGAGGCGAAGCCGGATCTGCGCGTGGCAGTGCGCACCTCCAAGGGCACCTTCCATGCCGGCGGCCTCGTCTCGACGCTCAATCCGTCGCAAATGGACATCGCCTATGATTTCGGGCGCTCCGCGGTCGAGATCCTGCCATCGGTCGTCAAGATCGGCCGCTCGACCTTTCCGTTCACCGGCGCGGTCATCGACCTCGACAAACTTGCCGGCGCCACGGACAATGGCTTCGCGATCGATCTCCTCCTGAAGAACGCAAGCTCGGCCCCGGAAGACGTCACCGATCAGCCGCTGACCTTCGATGCCAAGGCAAGCGGCCGGTTCACCGCAGACACCCACCGGTTGATCTTCGATCAGCTCGCCGTGTCGAGCCCGCTTGGCTCGATGTATGGCTCGCTTTCGGTCGCCTTCGGCAAGACCTCGCCGCAGATCAGCTTTGCCGCCGTCAGCGACCGCATGGAGGCGACGGCCGTCAAGCAGTTGTGGCCGTGGTGGATCGCCAAGGGCGCTCGCCGTTGGGCGATCGGCAACCTCTTCGGCGGCATAGTCACCAATGCGCGCATCGAAGTGTCAGTTGCCGAAGGCCGGATTGCCAACAACGAAGGGGAGTTGAAGCTCAACGAACAGGAGCTCAACATCAACTTCGACATCGACGACACCCGCATCAACATAACCGGCGAGATACCGCCGCTGCGCGACACCTCCGGCAAGTTCAAGCTGAGCGGCCAGCGCATGACGGTTGAGATCGGGCAGGGCACCGCCTATTTCCCGTCGGGACGGTCCGTGGCGCTCAACGGCGGCGACTTCATCCTCCCCGATGTCTACACCAAGCCGCTGATGGCGGAGATGAAGATCGAGGTTGGAGGTGCTGCGGATGCGATTGCCGAACTCGTCACCTACAAACCGATCCAGGCACTGCAAAAGACGTCGCTGCTGCCGGAGGACTTCAGCGGTCCTCTCACCGCGCTTGTCGGTGCGCGCTTCGGCCTGATCTCGGACCAGCGCCCGCCCAAGCCGCTGTGGCAGGTGGAGATGCAACTGGACAAGGTCAGCGTCAACAGGGCGTTCTATGGCCGGCCGGTATCCGACCTCGTCGGAACGTTCCGGGTCGACAATCAGCAGGCCGTGCTCGATGCCGACGCGCAACTGGAGGGCGCCAAGGTCAGCATTGCGTTGACGGAACCGGTCGATAGCGATTCGAAGGTCAAGCGCTCGCGTGAGATTTCAGGCACCTTGGACCAGGGTGTCTGGCAGAAGCTGGCGCCGGGCCTGTCGAAGATCGTCTCCGGACCGATCAGTGCCGACGTGACGATTGGCGATCAGGATCGGGTAGAGGCGAAGATCGGGCTCGCAAAGGCCGCTCTGTCCTTGCCGTGGATCGGCTGGAGCAAAGGAGCCGGCATTCCGGCGGAGGCGCGTTTCACGGCGAGCAAGTCTAATGACACCGTCGTCATCTCCGATTTTGCCGTCGCCGGAGACGGTTTCGGTGCACGGGGTGATCTGCAGGTGGACGGTGGCGGACTGGTCTCCGCCCGCCTCGACAACGTCCGACTGGCCCAGGGCGACGACTTCAAGGTTTCGGTCGACCGCGGCAAGGGGGGCTATACGGCCACGCTCAGCGGCGCCGCTGCAGACATCAGGCCGATCCTCGCGCAGATGAAGGCGGGAAGCGACCAGAGCCAGGGCGGCGGCGACGACATCACCATCAAGGCCCAGCTCGATCGCGTCACTGGCTTCAACGGCGAATCCCTGTCGAATGTGAACCTGGTCTATGCCGAACGCGGCAGCCAGATCGAGGACGTCAATCTTTCGGCTGTCACCGGCAGCGGTCAGGCACTTGTCGCCCGGATCGCCAAGGCCGGCGCCGATAATACGCTTGAGCTGACCGCAGGCGACGCCGGCGCGCTGGCGCGCTTTGCCGATATCTACCAGAACATGCGCGGCGGCCTGCTCAATCTCAAACTGCGCGATCGTGGCGGGCGTTCCTGGCGCGGGAGCGTCGACATCCGCAAGTTCCAGCTCGTCGGTGAACAACGCCTGCAATCGATGGTGTCGACGCCAACAGGCGCCGACGGGCGAAGCCTCAACCAGGCCGTCCGCCGCGACATCGACGTGAGCTCGGCCCGCTTCGAGCGCGGTTTCGCCCAGCTCGCGCTCGACCGCGGCGCGATCCGCGTCGATGGCGGCGTGTTGCGCGGCACCGACGTCGGCGCGACCTTCCAGGGGACGGTGCGCGATAACAACGGCATCATGGATATGACCGGCACCTTCATGCCGGCCTATGGCTTGAACCGTATCTTTGGCGAATTGCCGCTGATCGGTGTTCTGCTTGGCAATGGCCGCGATCGTGGCCTGCTCGGCATCACCTTCAAGCTCAACGGCCCCTTCAATCAGCCGAAGCTGACGGTCAATCCCCTGTCGATCATCGCGCCGGGCGTCTTCCGCAGCATCTTCGAGTTCCAATGAAAAAGGCCGGCGCGAAGGCCGGCCTCAGTCGTCTATTCGTTGTGGCTCGGCTTAGGCCGGGCGCACGAGGATGTGCTTCTTCTTGCCGAGCGACAGCTTGACGACATTATCGGCGGTGACGTCACCGATGCCGATCAGGCGGCGCTCGTCGCTGACCGCCTCGTCGTTGATCCTGACGGCACCGCCCTGGACATGGCGACGGGCTTCGCCGTTAGAAGCGGCGAGGCCGGCGCGCACGATCAGCGTCAAAAGCCCGAGGCCGGCTTCGAGCTCGGCGGTCGGGATTTCGACCGAAGGCAGGTTGTCGGCGAGCGCGCCTTCCTCGAAGGTCTTGCGCGCGGTTTCCGCCGCCTGCTCGGCGGCCGAGCGGCCGTGCAGCATGGCGGTGATCTCCGTCGCCAGGATCTTCTTGACCTCGTTGATCTCGGAGCCACCAAGCTTCGACAACCGCTCGATCTCCGCCATCGGCAGCGTCGTATAGAGCTTCAGGAAGCGGGTGACGTCGGCGTCCTCGGTGTTGCGCCAGTACTGCCAGAAGTCATAGGCCGACAGCATATCCGGGTTGAGCCAGATCGCGCCGTTGACCGACTTGCCCATCTTGGCGCCCGACGCCGTCGTCAAAAGCGGCGAGGTCAGCGCGTAAAGCTGCGGCGTGCCCATGCGGTGGCCGAGGTCGATGCCGTTGATGATGTTGCCCCACTGGTCCGATCCGCCCATCTGCAGGCGGCAGCCGGTGCGCTTGTGCAGTTCCACGAAGTCGTAGGCCTGCAGGATCATGTAGTTGAACTCAAGGAACGACAGCGATTGCTCGCGATCGAGCCGCGTCTTGACGCTGTCGAAGGACAGCATGCGGTTGACCGAGAAGTGACGGCCGACGTCGCGCAGGAACTCGAGGTAGTTGATGCCGAGCAGCCAGTCGGCGTTGTTGATCATCAACGCGTCCTTGGGGCCGTCGCCATAGGTGAGATAGTTGGAGAAGACCGTCTTGATGCTGGCGATATTGGCTTCGATCGTCGCCGGCGTCATCAGTTGGCGCGCCTCGTCCTTGAAGGACGGATCGCCCACCATGCCGGTGCCGCCGCCCATCAGCGAGATCGGCTGATGGCCGGTCGCCTGCATCCAGTGCAGCATCATGATCTGAATGAGACCGCCGGCATGCAGGCTCGGTGCGGTCGGGTCGAAGCCGATATAGGCCGTCACGATTTCCTTCCGGAACAGTTCATCCAGGCCAGACTCGTCGGAGATCTGGTGGATGAAACCACGCTCGCTGAGGGTGTGAAGGAAATCGGACTTGAAACCGGACATGCTCTGTCTCTCTTGCGGGGAAGTTTTTGAACGAACGGGCGTTTAGCACTGTTTCCGCGCATAATCACTTCAAAAGTGATTCTGGAAATGTTGACGGCATGACACGGACAAGAACGGCAATCGGCCTGATGAGCGGCACGAGCATGGACGGCATCGACGTCGCCATGCTGAGGACCGACGGCGAAGACATCGTCGAGCGCGGCCCCTCCGCCGGCTTTTCCTATGACGCCCGCTTTCGCGACCGGCTGAAGCAGGGACTGGTCGACGCAAAGACGATCACGCAACGGGATCAAAGGCCCGGCGCGCTGTCGCAGCTTGAGCGCGACCTGACGCTGCGGCATGCCGAAGCGGTCAAAGCCTTCCTGCAGCAAAACGACCTGTCGCCGGCGGCCATCGACGTGATCGGCTTCCACGGGCAGACCGTGCTGCACCGTCCCGACGAGGCCTTGACGGTGCAGATCGGCGACGGCCCGCTGCTTGCCGGCGAAACGGACATCGACGTCGTCTACGACATGCGCGCCAACGACATGGTGCATGGCGGGCAGGGTGCACCGCTGATCCCCGCCTATCACGCCGCTCTGGCGCGGGGCGCCGCCGGCCTTTCGGCGCCGGTCGTCTTCGTCAATATCGGCGGCATCTCCAACCTGACCTTCATCGGCGCGGGCGAGACACTCGTCGCCTACGACAGCGGCCCGGGCAACACGCTGATCGATCAATGGGTCGAGGCACATGCCGGCATTCCCTTTGACCAGGGCGGCATGATCGCGAGCGAAGGCGTCGTTCTTCCCGATCTCGCGGAGCGCTACCTCGCCAATCCCTTTTTCACCGCGAAGCAGCGCCGGTCGCTCGACCGAAACGATTTTGCGCCGCCGACGGGAAGCGACGCCGGTCTTGCCGACGGCGCCCGCACGCTTGCCCATGTGACCGCAGCGGCGATCCTCAAGTCGGCCGTACACCTGCCGCAGCGGCCATCGACCTACATCATCTGCGGCGGCGGCCGCCTCAATCCGGTGATCATGCGCGACCTCGCGGCGCTCGCCAAGGAAGAGGGTGCAGCGGTGCTGCCGGCGGAGGACGCCGGCTTTAACGGCGATTCCATGGAGGCCGAGGCCTGGGCCTATCTCGCCGTAAGATCGCTGCAGGGCTTGCCGCTGACCTATCCGGGAACGACCGGGGTCGGGCGGCCTGTCACGGGCGGAAAACAAGCCGCCAGACCTGCTCGCTGATAGGCCCGAAACGGTATATGCTATCCACCGAATGGATTAATCAATTCTTCGCATCGGCCAATTAGGATCGGCCTCCGCGACCACCGGAGGTGGCGAAAGGCGGCTAGCCGCAGGACGAAGGTTTCGGGTTCTTCGATGGGTGGTGCGATCTCTCTGCTGGCTGTGAACTTTATCATTGCGCAGATTTTCACGGTCGCATTCCTCACCATTGCCGTAAAGAGCCGACAGCGCCGCGCGGCGCTGTGGTGCGCGGCCGGTTTTACCGTCGCGTCGCTTGCTGCCGTTTGCGAAGCGATCGTTCCCTTCTCGTCGACACCGCGGCTCTTTGCCATCGGCGCCTTCGCCTGCGTGCTCGGCGGCTTCTGTCTCCTGCGGTTTGGCCTCGGCCTCTTCTATCAGGTTCCGGTGCGTTGGCCGGTGCTTGCCGCGTGTTTCGTCGTGGGCGTTGCGCTCGACATGGAGATCTACGATTTGCCGCGCGGCACCTGGCAGCACGCCATCCCTTACCAGATGCCTTTCTTCCTGATCCAGGTGTGGACCGCGTCCGTGGTGCTGCGCTCGGGGCGACGCTCGTTCTCCGACTGGCTGCTTTTCGGTCTTCTGGCGCTCTGCTCGCTCTATTATCTCGTGAAAATCTATGCCGCCGTTGCGGCCGGCTCGGGCGTCACCGCCCAGGACTACGTCTCGAGCCCATTCGCGCTCATTTCCCAGGCACTCGGCGCGATGCTGATCGTCGGGGCAGGGCTTGCCATGCTCGGCGTGATGGTGAAGGACATCGTTGACGATGTGCAGGCCCGTTCGGAAATCGACCTGCTTTCGGGGCTCTACAATCGCCGTGGCTTCATGGATCGCGTCATGCCGCTCTTGGATGCGCGTGCGACCCAGACGCCGGGCACGCTTATCCTCGCCGACCTCGATCGCTTCAAGTTGGTCAACGACACCTATGGCCACCTCTCCGGCGACGAGGTGATCCGTCGTTTTGCGCGGGTGCTGATGGACGTCATGCCGAACCGTGCCGTGGCAGGCCGCCTTGGCGGTGAGGAATTCGCGGTGTTTCTGCCCTGCACGGACTTGTCAGAAGCGCGCGTCGTCGCGCACGGCATGCGCGCTGCCATCATGTCCCAGCAAATCGCCGGCCTGCCGGAAGCAGCGCGCGTGACGGCGAGCTTCGGCGTCACCGCCGTCGGCAGCGGCGAGGCCTTGGATCCCGTCATGCAGCGCGCCGACATGGCGCTCTACTCGGCCAAGGCAAACGGGCGCAATCGGGTCGAATGCACGGAGACGCCGACCACGGTCGTCAATCCGACCGTGCCGCAGTGGGTCGGTCGCCCCTAGGGGCCGCGGGCTCAAGCATAGATTGGACTGGCGTCCGCAAGCGCGCCGGATGTCTTGCCGATACCCTTCGCCTGCAGAAAGCGAAGAATGTCCAGAGTGAACTGGTCAGGATCCTGCAAGAGGGAGAAGTGACTGACTTCCGGTTGGATCAGCAAACCGGAGTTCGGAATGTTGTCGGCGATGAACAGTGTATCCGTTCGCTTGATGACTTCCTCGTGATCGCCATCCACGACCCAGACGGGAACCCGGATTCCCTGGAGATCGCGGTCCGTCATGTTTGGCTGTGAGGTCCACATCTTCAGCATCTGATCATAGAAGGCAGCGTATCCGCCGGGAGTGCGGGACAACCGCTCGTACTCGACGCGGGCCCGGGCCTCGTATGCGTTGAACATGGCGCTATTGGTTAGATCGAAGGTTCCGGACGGGTTGCTGTTTGCCCCGAAGGCGAATACGCCGCTGACCCGCTCGGGATGCAGCATCGCCAGCTTGAGGCCGGTAATGGCACCGTCGCTCCAGCCGACAATGGCACTTCTGGGTATGTTCAGCTGTTCCATCACCCCGACGACGTCGGAAACCATGAGGTCGTAACCGACAAGGTTGTCCCAGGTGCTGCGGCCGTGGCCGCGGCTGTCGAGAACGATGACTTGGTAGAACTTGGCGAGTTCAGGAACCTGGCGCCCCCAATAGTCGGAATTGGCCAGGCCTCCATGCAACATGATGATGGGCTCGCCTGTGCCGTAGACCGAGTACCAGATTTCCGCACCCGATACCGGTACGAACCCGTTCTGCGTGGCCGCTGGAAGCGCCGGAGTGTCCGGAAGGGTCTGCCATTTCGGTTCGCCAAATGAAACGCCCAACATTCCCGTCATCGCGATCCCCCAAAAAAGCGCCTGGCGTGACGCGCACGCCAGCACGGACAAACGGATCAACTCCAAATAACCCTGCCGTCCTTTAAACAGCTCAGACTTGCACCATACGCCGTTTGCGCGGCTCTGAAATCACCCCACCGGGTGAAGGACGACCGGACTTCGGAGTTAAATGAGGGTAACAGCGACGCGGCGCAGCGCTCAAACGTACGCAAAGCTCGCCGCAAACGAAAAGAGCCGTGCGGTCCGAAGAACGCACGGCTCTACTGCTCAATCTACCAAACGGTCAGCGAATGCGCTTGGCGGCCGGCTCCGGCGTCAGTTCGCCGTTCAGGCGACGGTCGAGATAGTCCTCGCATTCGCCCATCAGTCCGTCGACCTGACCATTGAAGAAGTGGTTGGCGCCGGGCACCGTGCGGTGGGTGATGAGAATGCCCTTCTGCGCCTTCAGCTTCTCGACGAGACCGTTCACGTCCTTCTCCGGCGCGACCTTGTCGGAATCTCCGTTGATGATCAGGCCGGAGGACGGGCAGGGCGCCAGGAACGAAAAGTCGTAGATGTTCGGCTGCGGTGCCACGGCCATGAAGCCTTCGATCTCCGGACGGCGCATCAGGAGCTGCATGCCGATCCAGGCGCCGAAGGAATAGCCGGCAACCCAGCAGCTCTTGGAATCCGGATGCAGGCTCTGCACCCAATCGAGCGCGGACGCCGCATCCGACAATTCGCCGGCGCCGTGGTCGAACTCACCCTGGCTGCGACCGATGCCACGGAAATTGAAACGGAGCGTGGTGAAGCCGCGCTTCTGGAACATATAGAAGAGCTGGTAGACGATCTGATTGTTCATCGTGCCGCCGAACTGCGGATGCGGGTGCAGGATGATGGCGATCGGGGCGCTCTTCTGCTTCGAAGGCTGATAACGGCCTTCGAGGCGGCCGGCGGGTCCGTTGAAAATGATTTCGGGCATTGGCTCTCCGGGAGTGTTCCTGGTTCGAATCTTGGGTTCAGATCGCGATCAGTCTTGACGAAAGCAGTCAGCTTTTCTAAAACCTAGTTTAGAACCGTTCAAAACTTCTGTGCGGGCATTCCGCCTTGTGCTTCGTCTCTTAAGGCAAGCGACGCGGAAAATTCAAGGAAAATGCATCGCCAGAGGTTGCCGGCTTGCGGCCTGTTGGTCTAGCGAAGGAAATCATGTCGGGTTCGCGCATCTACATGGACTGGAATGCCACGGCGCCGCTTCTGAGCGAAGCGCGCGAGGCCTGCCTGTTCGCGCTCGACCTCGTCGGCAACCCTTCTTCCGTCCACGGCGAGGGCCGTGCGCTGCGCACGCTCATCGAAAATGCCCGCCGTGATGTGGCCGCCCTTTGCGGTGCGAAAGCTGCCAGCGTCATCTTTACCAGCGGGGCGACGGAAGCGGCCAATCTGGTGCTGACGCCCGATTTCCGCATGGGCCGCACACCGCTCAAGATCAGCCGGCTATACGCGTCGGCGATCGAACACCCTGCGATACGCGAAGGCGGACGCTTTGCGCGCGAAGCCGTTTGCGAAATCCCGGTGACCTCGGCGGGTGTCGTCGATCTTCAGGTGCTTCGCGAGCTGCTCGCAGCGCATGACCGTGAACTTGGCTTGCCGATGGTCGCCGTCATGCTGGTCAACAACGAGACCGGCATCATTCAGCCAATTGCCGAGATTGCCGAAATCGTTCGCGCCAAAGGTGGTATACTTGTCGTCGACGCGGTGCAGGCCGCGGGCCGGCTGCCGCTGGCGATCGAAGAGCTGAACGCCGATTTTCTCATTCTCTCCTCGCACAAGATCGGTGGCCCGAAAGGCGCAGGCGCGCTGGTGGCGCGCGGCGAGGTGTTGATGCCCGCACCGCTGATCCGCGGCGGCGGGCAGGAGAAGGGGCATCGTTCCGGGACTGAAAATCCTGTGGCGATTGCCGGCTTTGCCGCCGCCGCCAGAAAGGTCGGCGAAGGCGTTGGCCAGCGGATGAGCGCCGTTGGAGCGTTGCGCGACAAGCTCGAAGGCGAGATGCTGAAAGCGGCAACGGATGTGGTCATACACGGCCGCGACGTTTCGCGCGTTGGCAACACGACATTCTTCACGCTCCCTGGCCTGAAAGCCGAGACGGGACAGATCGCCTTCGATCTCGAAGGCGTCGCGCTTTCGGCCGGATCGGCCTGTTCGTCCGGCAAGGTGGGACAGAGTCACGTGCTGACGGCGATGGGCTACGATCCGCGTCAGGGTGCGCTGCGGATCTCGATCGGTGAGGGAACGACCGCGGCTGACATCGAGCGTTGCGCCGCCGCCTTCGCGAAGGTAGCAGCACGACGCCGGGCACCGGGGCAGGCCGCCTGACGCGGGCGACGGGACGAAATTGCGGAAAAGCAATTTTCCGCTTGGCAAACAGGGTGAAAAGCGCCTTTTAGCCATTACATAAGCGGTGCGCTCAGTCGCATCGTGTTGACAAGCTACCGGACCTTGGATCCGGAAAGATTGGAGAACGACATGCCTGCCGTGCAGGAGACCATTGATCAGGTCCGTCAGATCGACGTCGACCAGTACAAATACGGCTTCGAAACGACCATCGAAGTCGAGAAGGCCCCGAAGGGCCTGTCGGAAGACATCATCCGCTTCATTTCGGCCAAAAAGAACGAGCCGGAATGGATGCTCGAGTGGCGCCTTGGCGCCTATCGCCGCTGGCTGACGCTCGACGAGCCGACCTGGGCCCGCGTCAGCTATCCGAAGATCGACTTCAACGACATCTACTACTATGCAGCGCCGAAGGGCATGACCGGTCCGACGTCGCTCGACGAGGTCGACCCCGAAATTCTCAAGGTCTACGAGAAGCTCGGCATTCCGCTGAAGGAACAGGAAATCCTCGCCGGCGTGCAGAAGTCGAGGATCGCCGTCGATGCCGTGTTCGACAGCGTCTCGGTCGTCACCACCTTCAAGGAAGAGCTGAAGAAGGCCGGCGTGATCTTCATGTCGATCTCCGAGGCGATCCGCGAACATCCCGAGCTGGTGCAGAAGTATCTCGGCTCCGTCGTTCCGACGACCGACAACTACTATGCGACGCTGAACTCCGCGGTCTTCACCGACGGTTCCTTCGTCTACGTGCCGAAGGGCGTTCGTTGCCCGATGGAGCTTTCCACCTATTTCCGCATCAACGAGAAGAACACCGGCCAGTTCGAGCGGACGCTGATCATCGCCGAGGAGGGCGCCTACGTGTCCTATCTCGAAGGCTGCACGGCGCCGCAGCGCGACGAGAACCAGCTTCACGCCGCGGTCGTCGAGCTCGTCGCCCTCGATGAGGCCGAGATCAAGTATTCGACGGTGCAGAACTGGTATCCGGGCGACAAGGAAGGCAAGGGCGGCATCTACAACTTCGTCACCAAGCGTGGCGATTGCCGTGGCAAGAACTCCAAGATCTCCTGGACGCAGGTCGAAACCGGCTCGGCGATCACCTGGAAGTATCCGTCCTGCATCCTGCGCGGCGACGGTTCACGCGGCGAGTTCTATTCGATCGCTGTGTCCAACGGCCACCAGCAGATCGACTCGGGCACCAAGATGATCCACCTCGGCAAGAACACGTCGAGCCGCATCGTCTCCAAGGGCATCGCTGCCGGCGTTTCGGAAAACACCTATCGCGGCCAGGTCTCGGCCCACCGCAAGGCCGAGAACGCCCGCAACTTCACCCAGTGCGATTCGCTTTTGATCGGCGACAAGTGCGGCGCGCACACCGTGCCCTATATCGAGGCGAAGAACTCGACGGCGCAGTTCGAGCATGAAGCGACGACGTCCAAGATCTCCGAGGACCAGCTGTTCTACTGCCTGCAGCGCGGTATCCCGACTGAAGCGGCGATCGCGCTGATCGTCAACGGCTTCGTCAAGGAAGTCATCCAGGAACTGCCGATGGAATTCGCCGTCGAAGCGCAGAAGCTGATTGGCATCTCGCTGGAAGGCTCCGTCGGCTAAGGCCGTGAACTGAATATTGAATGGCGCGCACGTCGTGTTTGCGCGCGAACAAACGTTCGTTTCCCAAGAGGACGATAGAATGCTTGAAATCAAGAACCTGCATGCCCGCATCGCCGAAGATGGCACCGAAATCATCCGTGGCCTGAACCTCACGGTGAAGGCAGGCGAAGTTGCTGCCATCATGGGCCCGAACGGCTCCGGCAAGTCGACGCTCTCCTACATCCTCTCGGGCCGTGAAGACTACGAAGTCACCGAAGGCGACATCCTCTACAACGGCGAGAGCATCCTGGAGCTCGACGCTTCCGAGCGTGCGGCCAAGGGCATCTTCCTCGCCTTCCAGTATCCGGTCGAAATCCCCGGCGTCGCCACGATGCAGTTCCTGAAGGTGGCAATGAACGAGCAGCGCAAGTATCGCGGCGAAGACGAACTGACGACGCCGGAATTCATGCGCCGCGTCAAGGAAGCTGCAGCCGAGCTGAAGATCGCTCCGGAAATGCTGCGTCGCCCGCTGAACGTCGGCTTCTCCGGCGGTGAGAAGAAGCGCGCCGAAATCCTGCAGATGTCGCTGCTCCAGCCGAAGCTGTGCGTGCTCGACGAGACAGACTCGGGCCTCGACATCGACGCGCTGAAGATCGTTGCAGACGGCGTCAACGCGCTGCGCTCGCCGGACCGCGCCGTCGTCGTCATCACCCACTACCAGCGCCTGCTCGATTATATCGTTCCGGACACGGTGCACGTCCTCTACAAGGGCCAAGTGATCAAGTCGGGCGACAAGATGCTGGCGCACGAACTCGAAGCCAACGGCTACGCCGACATCATCGATGCCGCGGCTTGACGCCTGTTGAAGGAGTGTTCGAATGAATATGCAACAGGCAATCAAGATGACGGCCGCCGAGACGGCGCTCGTCGATGCCTATACCGCGCAGATCGGCGATTTGCCGGGTGATGGTTCGGTTCTCTCGGTCCGCGACACGCTGGTGCACGAACTGAAGACGGCTGGCCTGCCGACCCGCCGCGTCGAATCCTGGCACTATACCGACCTGCGCACCCTGCTGCGCGCAGTGCCGGCCGCCGACCCGACGGCCTTTGCCGATCGCGTCGATGCGCTCGTTCCGGGCTCGACAGTACTTTCCGTCCGCAACGGCCAGGCTGAGGTCAAGGGTAGCCTGCCTGATGGCGTGACCGTCCGTTCCTATGTCGACAGCCTGCTCGACGGTTCGGCGGCCGCCGGCCTCGCCGTTCTCGGTTTCGACGACGCGATCGGCCGCATCAATGGCGGTCTTGTTCGCGGCGGTCTCGAAATCGACGTGGCTGCTGAAACTGCTCTGGAAGATCCGCTGGAAATCCAGCTGGTGCAGAGCCTCGGCCAGGCGCATACGCGCTTCCCGGTCGCCTTCGGCGCCAACACCAAGGCAACCGTGATCGAGCGGCATCTTTCGACCGATGCCGGCGAGAGCTTCGTCTCGTCTGTCAGCGACGTGACGCTTGCGGAAGGTTCCGAGATCATCTGGATCATCCTGCAGCAGCAGGGCATTTCCGATACCCATCTCGGCCAGCTCCGCTTCGACCTCGGCAAGAACGCCAAGCTGCATCTCTTCGTCATCAATGCCGGCGGCAAGCTGGTGCGCCAGGAGATCCACGGCAAGACGAGCGGCGAGGGCGCGGATTTCAAGCTGCGCGGCATCAACCTGCTCGGTGGTGAAAGCCACACGGACGTGACCTTCACGCTCGGCCACAACGTGCCGCACACGACCTCGACGGAGGTCATCCGCAACGTCGTGTTCGACCGCGCCAAGGGCGTCTTCCAGGGCAAGATCCTGGTCGCCAAGGACGCCCAGAAGACCGACGCGAAGATGGCGTGCAACACGCTGCTCTTGTCCGACGATGCCGACCTGTCGGCGAAACCGGAACTGGAGATCTTCGCGGACGACGTCCAGTGCGGTCACGGTGCGACGGTTACCGACATCGACCACACCCAGCTCTTCTACATGCTGGCGCGCGGCATTCCGGAGAACAAGGCGCGGGCGATGCTCGTCAACGCCTTCGTCGCCGAGATCGTCGAAGAGCTGGAAGAGCACGAAGCGCTGGTCGAGGCACTCGAAGACGTCATCTCGACCTGGCTCGACAAGCACGCCTAAGGCTATTGCGTAATTCCTTAATTCGGAAGCGATTTAGGGATAGAATTATGCAGCAGTTCAACATGTTACAGCGACCTTAGCGCGTCTGGAATGACGCGCGGCGCTGTAGCGAAATTGGATTGAAAGACATGGAACACTCCGTACCGGTGCCTGCCTACGACGTCGAAGCGATCCGCAAGGATTTCCCGATCCTATCGCGAACCGTTTATGGCAAGCCGCTTGTCTATCTCGACAACGGCGCATCGGCGCAGAAACCACAGGTCGTGATCGACGCGGTGGCCCATGCCTATTCCAACGAATATGCCAACGTCCATCGCGGCCTGCATTTCCTGTCGAATGCCGCGACGGAAGCCTATGAGGCGGCGCGCGATAAGGTGCGCCGCTTCCTGAACGCCCCTTCGCCCGACAACATCATCTTCACCAAATCCTCGACCGAAGCGATCAACACGGTCGCCTATGGCTACGGCATGCCGAAGCTCGGCGAGGGTGACGAGATCGTGCTGTCGATCATGGAGCACCACTCCAACATCGTTCCCTGGCACTTCATCCGTGAGCGTCAGGGCGCCAAGCTTGTCTGGGCGCCGGTGGACGAGAACGGCGCGTTCCACGTCGAAGACTTCGTCAAATGCCTGACGGACCGCACCAAGCTCATCGCCATCACCCATATGTCGAATGCGCTGGGTACGGTGGTTCCGGTCAAGGAGATCTGCCGCATCGCTCGCGAACGCGGCATCCCGGTTCTGGTCGACGGCAGCCAGGGCGCCGTGCACATGCCGGTCGATGTCCAGGACATCGATTGCGACTGGTATGTGATGACCGGCCATAAGCTCTACGGACCCTCCGGCATCGGCGTGCTCTACGGCAAGATGGACCGCCTTAAGGAGATGCGGCCGTTCCTCGGCGGCGGCGAGATGATCGAGGTGGTGACCGAAGATTACGTCACCTACAACGATCCGCCGCACCGCTTCGAGGCCGGCACGCCGCCGATCGTGCAGGCGATCGGGCTTGGCTATGCGCTCGACTACATGGAAAAGCTCGGCCGCGCAGCGATCCAGGCGCATGAGGCGGACCTGACAGCCTATGCGCGCGAGCGTCTTTCGGCGGTCAATTCGCTTCGGGTTTTTGGCGACGCGCCCGATAAGGGCAGCATCTTTGCCTTCGAGATCGCCGGCATCCATTCCCACGACGTCTCGATGGTCATCGATCGTGCCGGGGTCGCAGTTCGTGCCGGCACGCATTGCGCCCAGCCGCTCTTGAAACGCTTCGGTGTTACCTCCACATGCCGTGCATCTTTCGGCCTTTATAATACCAGGGCCGAGGTGGACGCACTGGCGGACGCGCTGGAGCATGCACGCAAGTTTTTCGCCTAAGAAGTTGGTAAAAGGTTCAAAGAGTTCTCGTAGTCTTTTGAACCAAAAGAGAAAGTCCAGGAGGCCGATATGAGCCTTGATGCAACGGAAGAAAAGGTCGATGTTCGCGAGGGCATCGTGCATTCGGCGATCCCGGCCGAGGAACTGGCGCGCCTCAGCGACGATATCATCGCCGCACTGAAGACCGTCTACGATCCGGAAATCCCGGCCGACATCTTTGAGCTTGGCCTCATCTACAAGATCGACATCGAAGACGACCGGATGGTCAAGATCGACATGACGCTGACCGCACCGGGCTGCCCGGTTGCCGGCGAGATGCCGGGCTGGGTCGAGAATGCCGTCGGCGCCGTCGAGGGCGTGTCGGGCGTCGAAGTCTCGATGACCTTCGATCCGCCGTGGACACCGGACCGCATGTCCGAGGAGGCGCAGGTCGCGGTCGGCTGGTACTGAGCCGAGACCTGCATATTGATCCGTTAAGGCACGGATACTACATTTGATTCTGTAAGGCGCCGGGCCTTTACCCCGGTGACGACAAGGAGAATGAGCCCATGGGCTTTGCCGTAATGAGCCTGACCGATTCTGCCGCCGACCGCGTCCGTTCGATCGTCGAAGGCGCCGGTGCCGATGCCAAGGGCATTCGCGTCGGCATCAAGAAGGGTGGCTGCGCCGGCATGGAGTATGCCGTCGACCTGGTGACCGAGCCCAACCCCAAGGACGACCTGATCGAACATCAGGGCGCCAGGGTCTGGGTGGCGCCCGAAGCCGTGCTCTACCTGCTTGGCACGCAGATGGATTTCGAAGTCACGACGCTGCGCTCCGGATTTACCTTCAACAATCCGAACCAGACGTCCGCCTGTGGCTGTGGCGAATCGGTCGAACTGAAGCCCGCCGACCTCGCGGCTCTGGCCGCACAGGGCGATGCGGTGGTGCGCGCCAACTAAATTTCCTCCATTCTTTCAAACGGATAGGTTGGCCCGGTTTTCGCCGGGCCATTTTTCTGCTGAGATGCTTGAACATGGAACGGGGGATTGGGCATGGCGGCGTTCAATGAGGATCTCGTCTTCAAGGCGCTCTACGAGACGTTTCCCGATCCGGTGATCATCATCGACGCCGAGCGCGTCATCCGCTCCGCAAACAATGCCGCCCTGCGCCAGTTCGGCTATCCCGCCGAAGAATTCATCGATCGCTCGGTGCGGCTGATCTACGCCAACGACGCGGAATACGAGAAGCGCCTGCGGAACCGCGCGGCACGCGTGGACGAAACCGCGGCCCGGACGTCGAACTATCTCTATGTCAGGCGCGACGGATCGACATTTTCCGGCCACCTTCGCACGACGCCGCTGCTCGACGATCAGGGCGCGGAACTGGCGCTCATCGGCATCATCCGCGACGTTTCCGATCTCACGGAGGCTGTGGGCGAGCGGCAGAAGGCTTCCAATATGCTCAACGCAGCGCTGGAAGCGATGCCAGAGGGCTTTGCCATTTTCGACCGGCAAGAGCGGCTGGTCGTCTATAACAGGGCGTATCAGGCAATCTGCGGGCCGGCGGGGGCAGCGCTGAAGCCCGGCATCACGGCCGAAGAAATCCTGCTTCTGGCGCGACAGGGCGGCCATTATCCCGATGCCTTGCCGGGCACCCGCGAGGGCGACGAGTGGATCGCTTCGCGCCTGCGCGATTTCCGTCACCCCGATGGTCGCCCGAAGATATACCGCTATGCCGACGATCGTTGGCTGCGCGTGGAGAATATCAAGGCGAAGGACGGCAACACCGTCGTCGCACGCGTCGACGTCACCGATCTCAAACGCGCCGAGCTCGCGCTTGAGCGCCAGAGGCAGGAACTCGAGCACAAGAACGAGGCCCTCGATCAATTCACCGCGACGGTCTCCCATGACCTCAAAGCGCCGCTCAGACACATCTCCATGTTCTCCGAAATGATCGAGGACGATCTGGCGGCAGGAAGCCAGGCTGAACTCGCCGAGAATGCGCGTCATCTGCGCGACAGCGTGAAACGCATGAACCGGGTGATCGACAGCCTGCTCGACTATGCGCAGATCGCGCACCGGATCACCCATTGGACGGAGGTGCGGCTCACAGACATTGTTGCCGAGACGCTGACCATACTTGCCAGCGACGTACAGGACGCGCAGGCAACCTTCGAGGTTGGCGACCTGCCGGAAGTGGAAGGGGACCCGGAGCTTCTGCGCCGCCTGGTCCAGAACCTGATCGGCAATGCGATCAAGTATCGGCATGCCGACCGCCAACCGGTGATCCGCATTCACGGCGGCGTCGCCGATCAGATTGTTGAGCTGGTGGTTGAAGACAATGGCATCGGCATCGACCCGCGCTTTTCGACGCGGATCTTCGAAGTGTTCCAGCGGCTGCACAAGGACGAGACCGTCTATGGCGGCACGGGAATCGGTCTGGCACTTGCCAAGCGCATAGCCGAAAGCCACGACGGCTCGATCCGACTTGACACCACCTTCCGCGAAGGCGCACGTTTCATCGTGCTTCTTCCGAGGCGGCTACGGAAGGCAAACTAGGGCGGAACAGGTGGTCTCGACGCCAAAGCGACTGCTCTTGGTGGAGGACGACGCGCACGACGCGCGCTTCGTCATGCGTGCCTTCGCACAGGTCGACGAGACCATCGATCTGGTGCTGGCGGCGGATGCGGACGACGCGATCGCCCGGCTTGCCCGCACCCATTTCGACTATGTGCTTCTGGATATCAAAATGCCCGGCAGCGACGGTATCGAGCTTCTGCGGCGCATCCGCAGGGGGCAGGCGACCGTCCTGATCCCGGTCATCGTGCTGACGTCATCCAGCAATCCGACCGACGTGCTCCATTGCTACCGCGCCGGCGCCAATGCCTATGTCGCCAAACCTGCTTCGGTCGCCGGCTACAGGCACTTTGCCGAGGCCTTCGTCCGCTTCTGGATTGAAAACACCATCCTGCCTCCCGGAATGACCACGCGTCGGTAAGTGCGCGCCAAAAAACGCGGGCGGACGAACGCGTCACGTCCTGGTGTCGATCCTTGTAGATTTCGGGAATCAATCTGGATGAGGGCACGCGCTGCGCGCTGCCACGGGCGCCGGACGGCGCTGAGGAAACCGGCGGAGCGAGCGCCCCGCCGGCTTTATTGACGTTACTCTGCCGCTTCCGCGTAGCTTTCCAGCGGCGGGCAGGTGCAGACGAGGTTGCGGTCGCCAAACACGTTGTCGACGCGGTTGACCGGCGACCAGTACTTGTCGACCCGGAAGGCGCCCGGCGGGTAGCAGGCCTGTTCGCGCGAGTAGGGACGATCCCATTCGCCGACCAGGTCTTCGACCGTGTGCGGTGCGTTCTTGAGCGGGTTGTTGACCTTGTCCATCCGGCCTTCCTCGATCGCACGGGCTTCCTCGCGGATTGCCAGCATCGCATCGCAGAAGCGGTCGATCTCGGCCTTGGTCTCCGATTCCGTCGGCTCGATCATCAGCGTGCCGGCAACCGGCCAGCTCATGGTCGGCGCATGGAAACCGCAGTCGATCAGCCGCTTGGCAACGTCGTCGACGGTGACGCCGGCGCTTTCGACCAGCGGGCGGGTGTCGATGATGCACTCATGCGCCACGCGGCCCTTCGACGACTTGTAGAGCACCTCATAGGCACCCTTCAGGCGGGCAGCGATGTAGTTGGCGTTGAGGATCGCCACCTTCGTCGCCTGGGTCAGGCCCTCGCCGCCCATCATCAGGCAGTAGCTCCAGGAGATCGGCAGGATCGAAGCCGAGCCGAAGGGAGCCGCCGAGACCGCACCCTCATGTCCGTCCGTTTCCGGATGGCCGGGGAGGTACGGGGCCAAGTGCGCCTTGACGCCGATCGGGCCCATGCCGGGACCGCCGCCGCCATGCGGGATGCAGAAGGTCTTGTGCAAGTTGAGGTGGCTGACGTCGGAACCGATGTCGCCGGGGCGGGCAAGGCCGACCATGGCGTTCATGTTGGCGCCGTCCAAGTAGACCTGGCCGCCGTGCTTGTGCACGATCTCGCAGACCTCACGCACGTTCTCCTCGAACACGCCATGGGTCGACGGATAGGTGATCATGCAGCACGAGAGGTTTTCCGCGTACTGCTCGGCTTTCGCACGGAAATCGTCCATGTCGATGTCGCCGTTTTCACTCACCTTGATGACGACGACCTTCATGCCGGCCATCTGCGCGGAGGCCGGGTTGGTGCCGTGCGCCGAGGTCGGGATCAGGCAGACGTCGCGATGGCCGTTGCCGTTGGCGATGTGATAGGCGCGGATCGTCAACAGACCGGCATACTCACCTTGCGCGCCCGAGTTCGGCTGCATCGAGATCGCGTCGTAGCCGGTGACGGCGCAGAGCTTTTCCGACAGGTCCTCGATCATGTGCTGGTAGCCAGCCGCCTGCTCCTTCGGCACGAAGGGATGGATCTCGGAGAATTCCGGCCAGGTGATCGGCAGCATTTCCGCGGTCGCGTTGAGCTTCATCGTGCACGAGCCGAGCGGAATCATCGCCCGGTCGAGCGCGAGGTCGCGGTCCGACAGACGGCGGATGTAGCGCGTCATCTCGCTTTCTGCGCGGTTCATGTGGAAGATCGGGTGCATCAGGTACTCGCTTGTGCGCAGCAGCGGCTGCGGCAGGCGGTAACCCGGCTCGAACTGTTCCACCTTGAAGTCGCCGCCGAAGGCGCGCCAGACGGCTTCGAGCGTGACCGGGCGCGAGCGCTCGTCAAGGCTGATGCCGATCTTGGTCTCGCCGATCTTGCGCAGGTTCACTTCCTCGGCGACCGCGGTCTTGAGGATGATGCCCTGCAGCTTGCCGACTTCGACGGTGATCGTGTCGAAGAACACATCGGGCTCTACGGTATAGCCGAGTTTTTCAAGGCCCATGGCGAGACGCACGGTCTTCTGGTGAACGCTCTGGGCGATCGCCTTGATGCCCTTCGGTCCATGGAACACCGCGTACATCGAGGCCATGACGGCGAGCAGCACCTGGGCGGTGCAGATGTTCGACGTCGCTTTCTCGCGGCGGATGTGCTGTTCGCGGGTCTGCAGAGACAGGCGATAGGCGCGGTTGCCGCGCGCATCGACCGATACGCCGACGAGGCGGCCGGGCATGGAGCGCTTGTGCGCGTCCTTGACCGCCATATAGGCCGCATGCGGACCGCCATAGCCGACCGGCACGCCGAAGCGCTGGGTGCAGCCGATAGCGATATCGGCACCCATCTCTCCGGGCGACTTCAGCAGAGCCAGCGCCAGCGGATCGGCGGCGACGGTTGCGATCGCGCCGGTCTGGTGCAGGCGGGCGATCAGGCCGGTGAAATCGTTCACGTGGCCGTAGGTGCCCGGATACTGGAAGATCGCGCCGAAAACATCGACCGGATCGAGATCGGTGAAGGGATTGCCGATGACGATCTGCCAGCCGAGCGGCTCGGCGCGGGTCTTCAGGAGAGCGATCGTCTGCGGGTGGCAGTTCTCGTCGACGAAGAAGGTCTTGGCCTTCGACTTCGAGACGCGCTCGGCCATCGCCATGGCTTCAGCTGCGGCGGTCGCTTCGTCGAGCAGAGAGGCGTTGGCGACGTCGAGGCCGGTCAGGTCGCAGACCATGGTCTGGTAATTGAGCAGCGCTTCGAGACGACCCTGGCTGATTTCCGGCTGGTAGGGCGTATAGGCCGTGTACCAGGCCGGGTTTTCCAGGATGTTGCGCTGGATCACCGGCGGCGTGATGGTGCCATAATAGCCCTGACCGATCAGCGACACGAGCTTCTGGTTGCGGTTGGCCGTTTCGCGCATCTTGTCGAGCGCTTCGCGCTCGGTCATCGGCGCGCCCCAGGCAAGCGGCGTCTTTTGCCGGATCGACGGCGGCACGGTGTCGTCGATGAGCGCGTCGAGCGACGGGTAACCGACGACCTTCAGCATCTCATCCATTTCGGCCGGCGACGGGCCGATATGACGCCGGTTGGCGAAGTCATACGGCTTGTAGTCGGTAAAGGTGAAATCCTTGGGCATGCTCATCAGGCGACGAGCTCCTTGTAGGCCGCTTCTTCGAGAAGGGCGTCGGCTTCGCTGGGATTGGCAAGCTTCAGCTTGAAGAACCAGGCAGCACCCTGCGGATCGCTGTTGACGAGCGACGGGTCGTCGACGATCGCCTGGTTCACTTCGACGATTTCGCCGTCAAGCGGACAATAGACGTCGGAGGCTGCCTTGACGGATTCGACGGTGGCGGCGGTATCGCCCTTGGCGAAGGTCGAGCCGGTTTCCGGCAGCTCAACGAAAACGAGGTCGCCAAGCTGGCCGGCGGCGTGCTCGGTGATGCCGACGGTTGCGACACCAGCTTCGATCTTCAGCCACTCGTGTTCCTCAGTGAACTTCAACATGTGCGCTCTCTCCTGATCAGCGTTTGTAGGTTTGTTTGACAAAGGGCAGGGCGGCGACCGCTATGGGCAGGTACTTGCCGCGCACTTCCGCAAAGAGGGTGGTGCCGATTTCGATGTGGCCGGCATCGACGTAGCCCATGGCGACGGGGCCATCGACGGAGGGGCCGAAACCACCCGACGTCACCTGGCCGACAGGCGTCTTGCCCTCGGCATCGGCGAACAGATTTGCGCCGCCGCGCACGGGCGCGCGTCCTTCCGGCTTCAAACCAACGCGGCGGCGCGAAGCGCCATCGGCCAGCTGGCCGAGGATGCGATCGGCACCGGGGAAGCCTCCCTCACGGGCGCCGCCGGCCCGCCGGGCCTTCTGCATCGCCCACTCGATGGCGCCCTCGACCGGCGTGGTCGTGGTGTCGATGTCGTTGCCATAAAGACAAAGACCCGCTTCCAGACGCAGCGAATCACGCGCGCCAAGGCCGATCGGCTTGACATCGGGATGCTCGAGCAGCCGCTGGGTGACATCCACTGCGGATGCGACGGGAATGGAGATTTCGAAACCGTCTTCGCCGGTGTAGCCGGAGCGGGAAATGATGCAGGCAATATCATGCAGATCGGCTTCGGCGACGTCCATGAAGCGCATGGCCGAGACATCGGCCCACAATTCGCCCAGCACGGCTTCGGCATGAGGACCCTGCAGCGCGATCAGCGCGCGGTCGTCGAGCATGGTGACTTCGCAGGTGTCGGCAAGCCCCTTTTTCAGATGCTCGAGATCCGCATCCTTGCAGGCGGCGTTGACGACGAGGAACAGGTGGTTGCCACGGTTGGCGATCATCAGGTCGTCGAGGATGCCGCCCTCGGCATTGGTGAAGATCGCATAACGCTGCCGGCCTTCGCCAAGGCCGAGCACATCGACCGGCACCAGCTTTTCAAGCGCAAGCGCTGCGTCTTCGATCTTGCCGGACTTCGGCCGGACAATGACCTGGCCCATATGCGAAACGTCGAAGAGACCGGCGGCAACACGGGTGTGCTGGTGCTCCTTCATCACGCCATCGGGGTACTGCACCGGCATGTCGTAACCGGCAAAGGGCACCATGCGCGCGCCGAGTGAAAGGTGCAGCGCATGCAGCGGCGTATGTTTCAAATGGGGATTCTGTTCCAAATCCGGCCTCCAGGTCTGGCGCTCCCGCGCCGGCTCACACTTCCGGCGTCAATCGCCGTCGATTCGAGCCCCCTCTGTCCCTTTGCCTGAGATTGTTATCCCTTCGGCGAGCGTTGAAACGCTTCTCTCCAGAGTCCTACCGGCACCTTGCTGGTCCTTTGGCCTGAGAGTTTCCGGGGCGGTTGCTCCTTCGGCACCGGTTTGAGCCGGCTTCTCCCAACAAGATCGTCTCCAGATAACGGCGAAGGCGGGAGCTTGGCAAGGGGGCGGTGTCGCGGTGAAACACATTTTTGTCGCACGACCAAAGGCCGCAGCCCGGGCGGGTGCGGCAATTCTGTCTTTGCATTCTTCTCCGGTTGAGGATAACCCAAGTGAAATACCGGGGATGACCATGACAGGGCGCGAAGGAAAATTCGGGATAGCAGTGCGGCTCGTCGCCGTATTCGCGCTCGTTTTCCTGGCCTTTGCCCACAAGCCGCTCATGGCCAAGACGCTGACGCCGGCCGAGATCGCCGCCTATCAGCTGCCTGATGGTTCGATGGCCGAAATCTGCTTCGGCCTGGACGGCGTCGACCACCAAAGCGGCAAGGGCCAATCGATGGCCCCGATCTGCGAAGCCTGCCGGCTCTCGGGTTCGATCCTCCTGCCAGTTCCGCCGACCGAGAGCGTTCGCGCCGATGCCGGCGAATGGCAGCTATCGCCGGTTCTCGCTGAGAACGCCACGCCCCATCAGCATCTGCGCCTGCTGCCGCATTCGCGCGGGCCGCCTGTGCGTTCGTAATCCTCCTCTCGCATTCCCATTACAATTCGCCGCCCTCAAGCGGCTTGGACCACCCCCGTGGTCAGGAGATTACGACATGAACACGACCAGACTGGCTTCGCTTTCGCTCGGCCTTAGCCTTGCCGCAAGCGGCATTGCCCACGCACACGCCACCTTCGAAAACGACACGGCGCCGGTGGAGAGCACCTTCAAGGCGGTGCTGCAGGTGCCACACGGCTGCGACGGCAAGCCGACGACGGAAGTGCAGATCAAGCTGCCCGAAGGCTTCGTCTTCGCCAAACCGCAGCCGAAGCCCGGTTGGGAGCTCGAGGTGATCAAGGGCGATTACCAGAAAACCTACGACAATCATGGCGAGAAGGTCTCGTCCGGCCCGGTGGAAATCCGCTGGAAGGGCGGCAACCTCTCGGACGATTACTACGACACCTTTGTCGTGCGCGGCAAACTCTCGGGCTTCGACAAGGAAACCGTGCTTGCGTTCCCGACCACGCAGCTTTGCGGAACCGAAGGCAAGGTCGTCTGGGATCAGGTTGCTGCCGAAGGCCAGAACGCGCATGACCTGAAGAGCCCGGCGCCGACCGTGACGGTAACCATGGCCGACGCTGCCGATCCTCATGCCGGCCATGGCGGGCATATGGCTGCTGCCGACGGGGCAGCGAAACTTGGCGACCTCGAGATATCAGGCGGCTCGGTTAAGGCCATGTTGCCGGGCGCCAAGGTCGGCGGCGGCTTCCTGACGATCAGGAATGGCGGGGCAGGCGAGGATCGGCTCGTGGCCGTCGAAAGCCCCGCGGCTGCTCGCGTCGAGATCCACGAGATGAAAATGGAAAACGACGTGATGAAGATGCGCAAGCTCGATGACGGCGTTGCAGTACCGGCCGGTGAAACGGTCGAGCTCAAGGCCGGCGGCCTGCATCTGATGTTCATGGACGTGAAGACGCCGTTCAAGGAAGGTGATGCCGTTCCCGTCACGCTCGTCTTCGAAAAGGCTGGCAAGGTCGATGCGGCATTCCCGGTGGGCTCGGCCAAGGGCGGCGCGGCGGCCGGCGGCCACAAGCATCACTGATTGAGATATTGCGACGCTCGCCTCAGGCGGCGTCGCTTTCATCCTCTTGGCCGGCCGGTTCATCCTGCCGGTCTTCGTTTTCGCGGCTCTCGGCTCCGTCGTCGTCATCGCGCATGAATTCGAGATAGCGGCGCAGCGCTTCGGCTTCCGAGCGTTCCGGCAACCGGCCATCGGCGCTCATGAGCATGAAGGAGAGGGGCAGGGCGCCCTTGGTCTTTGGGATCGAGACCGGCGTCAGCGCGGGCTCCTCGGCGCGCCGGATCGAAAGCAGCGTGATCGCTTCGTCGGTCGGACCGTCACCCCGCACGCGTGCAGACGGCTTCAGCGCTTCCGCTGCATAGGCCGCTGTCGTCGCGGATACTGTGACGACCTGTGTCACGTCTTTCCTGCCTTCCCGTCGTTCAATCCTTTCTTGTCGCTCAACTCCACTTGCAGGTGTGTAAAAACCGGCACCTGCCTTTTAATAAAATCCTAACGACGGCCAGATTCGTGGCAGTTGCGGTGAACGAATCCCGAAGCGCGAACCTGTACTTGCGATATTACTAAAGTTCGCGCACACTCGCCCAGATAGAAACGGGGAGGCTTCAAATGACCGAGCGAAGCGTGTTGGAAACCAGAATTCGGGCCCTCTACCTTGCCCGCAACGTCAACGACCTCGACACCATGATGGCGCAACTCGATCCGGACTTCAGCTTCCGCATCGTCGGAAACGGCAGGCTCGGCACGATGGCGCTCGGGGTCAACACGCCGGAAACGGTGCGCAGCAGTTTCCAGGCCCTCGTTGAGAACTGGGACCTGAGCGAGATGGAGATGGTTGGCGCTTACGCTGACGGCGATACTATCGTCGTCCACCGCGCCGGCGTCGTTTGCTTCATTCCATCGCAAACCCGTCAACGGACCGAAATCATAGACAAGTTCACGTTCCGTGACGGGCGGATCGTCGATCTGACGGAGTTCGTTGACACCTTGTTCGTCGCCGAAACGATCGGGCTACTGGACGCGCCGGACAGAGACTATTCGCCCTCAACTCTGGACAGGATGAGCCTTTGAACTTCCGGCTCCTGAGCTCGGATGGCGTTCATCAACACCGCGAGGCGGCCACGCAGGCCGTGGATCTGGTCGAGCAACCGCATGGCGACATCAACGCCGTCGTCGTTGACGCCCATTGGACCTGTCAGATCCTGGATCAGACGGGCGCGGGCGAGGTCGGCGTCTTCGAAAAGCCAGCCTGCTTCCGCCTCGCGCGGCATCAGCCAACGCTGTTCGATCCAGATGCGTAAGACCTTCACCTCGATGTCGAGGTGTTCGCAGAATTCGCGGTCGTTCATGCTTGCCCTCCCATGCCTTTGCGCGGGTCTTCCGTCTTTCCGTCTGCCCAGCTTTCAACGAAGGCGGATAGCGCCGGATCGGGGGTCTGCGGCAGCACGATCTTCAGGCTGACATAGGCATCGCCATGGCCGCCGCCGGACTTGTGCAGGCCCTTGCCCTTCAAACGCAATGTCTTGCCGGTGTTGGAGTGCGGCGGGATCGTGACATTGACCGCCCCGTCGATCGTCGGAACCCGGATCTTGCCACCGAGCACCGCTTCACTCAGTGAGATCGGCACCTCGTAGCGAACGTCGTCACCATCGGTTGCAAAAAGAGGATGCGGCCTGACGCGGATATCGATCAGCGCGTCGCCGGCCGGCGCACCGTTGAACCCGGGCTCGCCCTTGCCACGCAGCCGCAGCGTCTGGCCGTCGCGCGTGCCGGGCGGGATGGTGAGATCGAGCGCCGGTCCGCCGCCCGGCAGGCTGATCTCGGTCTTGGTGCCGTTGGCCGCGTCGAGAAAGCCGATCTCCATGGAAAAGTGCTGATCACGGCCGCGCTGGCGTTGCTGCTGGCCGCTGCTGCGACGGGAAAAGAAACTCGAGAAAATATCGTCCGCATCCGCGAAATCCGAAAAGCCATGTGCGCTCTCGTAGCGTCCCGCCGTATCTCCAGACGAGGCATAGTCGCGGTAGTAGTGGCGGGGTGCAGTCTCCGCACCCGTCTCGTCAATTTCGCCGCGATCGTATTTGCCGCGTTTCTCCTCGTCACTGAGGAGGGCGTAGGCCGCCGAAACTGCCTTGAAGCGGTCCTCCGCTCCTTTGTCTCCCGGGTTAAGATCCGGGTGCAATTTCTTGGCGAGCTTGCGATAGGCGCTCTGGATGTCCTTTTGTGTCGCTTCGCGGCTGACGCCGAGCGTTTCGTATGGGCTCGTCATGCGGTCTCCCTCAGGCGGCATCGATTGAGGTCGCATCGCCGACGCTCTGCGTGCGTTGCGATCATGCGTCTTCAATCACTCGCCTAAGAGCATAGGGCGGATTTTCGCGCGCGACAGGGGCGGCGCACCATGCGTGACGCATTGTCGCCGGCGCGGCCGGTTGCGGCTCTGCACCTTCGACCATTTCGCGAATTCGCGATCTCTGATACAATCAACGCCGGAAAGTTCTCTTTGGGTGCAACGTTGCCTCGAAGCTCGGGGAGGTCGAAATGTCCGTCCGCCTGCAACTCGCCATCATGGTCGGCCTGATGATCAATGCCATCCTGTTCGGGATCGGCATCGTAACGGTTTTGTCGATCCCGGTTCTCGCCGACAACGCCAAGTATTCGATCCCGGCGCTGGTGGTTGCCTGCTTTGTCACGACGCCGTTCGTCGCCTGGTTCATGGCGCCGCGGCTTCGCCTCAGATACTGGCAGGAGCGGGAGCAGGGTAACAAGCAGCAGCCGATCTAGCCCGTGCTCATCGTTCATTGACCAAGATTCACGTCTATCCATGGAAATCCCGGATGCACGAACGGCCAAGTGGTCGCCGGCAAAAATTACATCTTCAACGATCAAGCGTTTTGTTATACCACCGGCCAGATGCCCCTTGTCCTGTAGGCTAATCCTTATATATCCACTAGACTCAAGGACATAGCCGCTGTTAAGGCCCGAAAGGAACCGACTTCATGAGAACGATCGTATTGCTGTTCGCACTCGTCACTCTGGCCGCTTGCTCGCAGACCGGCGGCGGTGGCACGCACTATGTTGGCGGTGACGGCGATTACTACCAGGGCATCGTCGCCCCCCGGTAACAGCGATCGTTTTCCATCGATCACTTGGCTGTCGCGAGCGCGCCTTCGCAAGAGGGAAAAGGCTCGGCTAGCCTGGTGGCCAGCGGCCGCCGGGCCCAAAGTGACAGGCTTTGGCCGTCCCCGCATCGCGCTTGATGTCGCCCCGAGCAAGGAGTGCGGTGCGAGGCGAGGCGGTCATGCTCGGCGATGGGTCCATGTCCAACGGCCATCCTCCTGACAATCCAGCACGGCTTCGTAGAGATCACGCGCGTCGCCTTCTTCGCCATTGTTGATGCAGGTAATCGCGTTCTCGGAGAGCAGGTTCAGCACCTTCCGAAACGTTTCATGACCGAGGGTTGCTTCAAGCCGGTCAAGAAAGACATATCGCGGTCTGGCGAGAAGCACCTTGGCGACAGCCAAGAGCTGTTGCTCACCCAGGGACATCTCCCAGTCCTGTTCCTTCTCCAGCCCGAGCGCGTCGTGAACAAGGCCGTCGAGACCAACGCTGCGCACGACCTCGAGCATTTGACTGTCGGAGGCATCGCCCGGGTTATCCGGAGGCAGAAGAATTTGCCGAAGCGACCCCGGCGGCAGATAGGGGCGCTGCGGAAGAAACATCAGGTCGTTCGGGCGCAGGATCCGCCCGGCGCCGGCGGTCGGAATTCCGGCGGTTGCCCTGAAGAGCGCTGCACCTGCAGCCCCATGCGATCCCGATATCAACACCGGTGTTCCCGGCGGGATCGTTACCGACAGATCATGTAGCAATGCGTGGCCGCCAGCCGAGCCCAACGTCACGTGGTCGAAGGCCAAATCGCCATCTTGCTTGACCAGTTCGATGCCGGTCCCACCCCCCCTTGTTCGGCTCTTTTCAATGGCTTCGAGCAGGGAACTCAGCCGGGAAACCACTGCGGCGAAATTTGAGATCGAATTGAATTGCCGAACGATCAAGGAGAACGCGCCCACGAGCATGGCAAAGGCCGAGCCTGATTGGGTGATCACTCCGAATTCGATTTCCCCCCGCATGAAAGCCGGAGCAATGATCAAGTCCGGGATGATCTGAATCATCCAATTGTAGCCGCTCGTAAAATAGGCCAAGTTCCGGTTGACCGCGGTAATGGTGAGGATGTTGGCGATCAGATCATCGAGGCGCTGCATCAATCGCGTTTTTTGCTGGCCTTCAACGCTGGCCACCATCACCGATTCAGCGTTTTCGCGCACATGCATGAGGCTGGACCTGAAGCTCGCTTCCTTGTCGAGTCGCTCATAGTTCAGGCCGATGAGAGGGCGCCCCAAAACGATCGTCATGTAGGAGCCGCAAGCCGCATAGAGCACGGCTACGACAAACAGCAGGGGACTTATGGACCAAAGCACGCCTGAGAACGTCACCACCGTCAGTGTACTGCTGAACAACATGATGATGTAGGAGAGGGTGGTAACCGTGAATGCCTGGATGTCTTCGGATATCCGCTGGTCCGGGTGGCTCAGCGTCCCTGAGACCTCCAGGCGATAATAGGCCTCATTCTCCAGATAGTATCGACGGCGCGTCTCGTCAGGAACCCGCGCCAAAGCAGCGCCAGCCGTTCTTCGACAAAGCGCGCGATGACGCCGACAACGGTAAGGACGGCAAAGACGCAGATGTAAAAGACCGCTTGCCGAACGAACTCATCCATCTGGCGCTCGGCGATGCAGTCATGAAATTGCGGCCGACGTAATTGTTCACCACGTTGAGGCCATTCAAGCCGAAGAGCAGAGCCATGAGCCCGGCAAACATCCACCTGGCCCTGCCGCCGACTTCGGATGCCAGGAAAAATCGGACAGCTCTTGCGAAACGAAATGCGGTCGTTCTGATCGGTACTGGCTGGCTGTCCATCTGAGTACCTTTTGTTGGTTTGGCCCTCAGAGCCAGCCGCCGGAAAAACCTGCACGCCTCAATCCCACCACCACAGGCGCGCACCGGCGCATGATGTTCCACAGCAAGCCTGTTCGGTAGTTCTCGATCATCAGGACGACCGGGCCCTGGTCGATGCCGAAGTGGTAGGGGCTGACCCACCAACCGGCTTCGGTTCCTTCCACCGGAAAGCTTCGGTTGAACGATGGCTTGAAGCCGTAAAGCCTGGTCATGCCGAGCTTCATGCGGGCGCAGTTCCAGATTGTCGGGATGACGATCTCCGGCGCGAACGGCAGCGAGGCGACGACGGCCCAGGGCGACACGGTTCCGTCATCCGGGCCGAAGGGCGCGCCGCGGGCGAGATAATCGAAAAACTCCCTTTCGCTGCCGTTCACGGTACGCTTGGTCCAACCCGGCCCGTCGCTCGCCGTGAAGCCCCAGCAATGCTCGCCGTAGCCGACGAAATTCTGCGGATTGCGGATGGCATATTCCTGCTGGACGAATGTCGCGTGCCGGCTGTTCTGGAAATAGTCGCTGTTGTGCTCGCGCATGAACTCGTCACGGATCCCACGGAAATCGATCCACATATGCGAGAGCTGGTGGGTGAAGAGAGGGCCCGAATAGAGCAGCTCGCGACCATAAAGGTTCCGCCAGTCGTAGCTTTCGGTATAGGCGGCATAGGCTTCCGCCGGCAGCGGATGGGTCGGCGAGCCGAGACCGAGTATGTAGAGAAGCAGGCCCTCGTCGTAGCCGCGCCAGCGATAGGGAATGAAGCCGTTCTCCGGCCGCCAGCCATGGGTCAGCGTAAGTCCGTGATCGCAGGCCCAGTTCCAGTCGGCACGCTCATAGAGCGCATTTGCCGACCGGCGAATTTCGATTTCATCCGGCGTATCGCCATCAAAATAGGCGGCCACCGTCAGTGCACCAGCGAAAAGGAAGGCGGAGTCGATCGTCGACAATTCGCATTCCCAAACGCGTCTGCCGGTCTCAATGTCCAGGAAGTGATAGAAGAAGCCCTTGTAGCCGGAAGCATCCGGCTCCGGCCCTTGCGGGCATTGCAGGAGAAACTGCAGCCGTCGACGCGCGATCTTTGCGGCGAACTTGCGAATGACAATGCCCCGCTCGATAAGCACGGGGATCGTCGCCAGCGCCATGCCGATCGCCGCAATACTTGCGGGTGCATCTTCCTGTGTCTTGTCGCGCACCAGGCCGTTGTCGGGATTGGTGCAATGCAGATAGTACAGCAGCGTCGTGAACTGCAGCCGGGCAAGATCCTGCTCGGTCGGCATCCGGTTCAATTCGGGGTCTGTCGACAACAATCCCGGCATGGCTAGGCCACCACGAGGCGGACGTCGTGATCTCGTCCGTCGTCCACGAGTGGAACACTTCGGTCAGCGACCTTCCTGCCATCAAGGCTCAGCGAATAGTGCTTCTGTCCTCGTTTGGAATCTCGGCTCACCTTGATACGGTATGTTGATCTCCCATGCCGAAAATCAACATCGTATGTCGACCACCCGGTGGGAATGCACGGCTCGACAAAAAGCCGGGGCCCCTGACGGCGAATGCCGAGAATGGCCTCAAGACCAACGCGGTACAGCCAGCCCGCCGATCCCGTATACCAGGTCCAGCCACCGCGGCCGGTGTGAGGAGCGGCGCCATAGACGTCGGCGCTGACAACATATGGCTCGACCATGTAGCGGTCGGTGTCTTTGGGTGACAGGGCATGGTTGATGGGATTGAGCATGCTCCAGAGCTGAAACGCCCGATCGCCATCCCCCAGCAATGCTGTCGCCAGCGCCACCCACGTGGCCGCGTGGGTGTACTGGCCGCCATTCTCCCGAATTCCGGGCACATAGCCCTTTATGTAGCCGGGCTGCAGCGCGCCCTTGTCGAACGGCGGATCGAAAAGCTGTATCAAGCCGCTGTCGGTACGAACGAGCCGCTCCCAAACCGCGCGCATTGCCTGCGCGGCGCGCTCGGCATCTGCAGCACCCGAGATAACTGCCCAGGCCTGCGGGATCGCGTCGATCTGACACTCGTCGTTCGACTGGGACCCGAGGGGAGTGCCATCGTCGAAGTAGGCACGGCGATACCAGGCGCCATCCCAGGCGTGGGTCTCCAGGGATATGCGCAGGGTCTCGGCGCGCTCCTTGCACCATTTGGCCCGTTCGTCATCTGCCATCGCCGATGCGATGGCGGCAAAGGATCCAAGGACGGTCAGAAAGAACCATCCGTTCCATACGCTCTCGCCTTTGCCTTCCGCGCCGACCCGGTTCATGCCGTCGTTCCAATCGCCCGTTCCCATAAGCGGAAGCCCGTGGCTGCCTAGCCGCAAACCTCGGTCAAGTGCCCGACAGCAGTGCTCATAGACGGTCCCGCTCTCCTGGCTGGCCGGAGGCACCTCGTAGCGCTCCTCCTCCTCGTCCTCTAGAGGCGGCGAGACGATGAAAGGAACCTGTTCGCTGAGGAGCCCGTAGTCTCCGGAGACCGATACATAGTGATGGACGACGTAGGGCAGAAAGTAGAGGTCATCCGTCATGCGTGTGCGCACGCCGGCACCCGATGGCGGATGCCACCAATGTTGAACGTCTCCCTCGGCAAACTGGCGCGAGGCAGCGCGAAGGATGTGCGTTCGCGCTTCATCGGGCGCGCAATGGACGAGGGCTGCGACGTCCTGGAGCTGGTCGCGAAATCCATAGGCGCCGCCGGATTGGTAGAACCCTGTTCGCGCCCAGATACGGCAAGCCAACACCTGATAGAGCAACCAGCGGTTCATCATGAGGTTGAAGGCCGTATCTGGCGTTCGGACCGTGACGGCGTTCAGCAAATGATCCCACTGTTGTGAAACGGCTGCCAGCGCGTTCCTGGCGCCCCTCGGTTCGGCATGTTCGCGGACGAGCCTGCGCATTTCCTCGCGGCTTTCGGCCTGCCCGAGCACGAATACCAGCTCGACGGTCACCGCCGGCGGGATTGAAACGCTGACCATGAGGGCTGCGCAGGGGTCGAGCAGAGAACCGGTTTGTCCCCCGAGATCGAAGCCTTCCAATCCCACCGGCTGAGCGATGGAACCGTTTCTGCCGAGGAACGCGCGCCGATCGCATGTGAACGATCGGACAGGCGCGCTTGAGGCGGCGAATGCGAGCGTTCCGGAAAAATCCCCTTCCCAGACGTTCCGGGCAACGATAGCACCGATCTCGCTGTCAAATTCGCATTCGACCCGGGAGCATGCGCTTTCGCGCAGCGTGCCGAGGACCCATTCAACGAAGTAGGTGGCGGTAAGGCGGCGAAGTCGTTTTCCGTCGTTGCGAATAGCAAGGCGGACAACCTTGATCGCTCCCGAGGCCGGCACGTGGACAGTCATTTCATGATGCAATGGTCCGCGACTGCTTTCGTAGCACGTGTAACCTTGACCATGCTTCGTCCTCGTCGTCGATGTCTGGCCGAGAGGCAAAGGCGTCGGCGTCCATAGCTCCGCCGTCTGCTCATCGCGCAAGTAGATAACTTCACTCGGCGGGTCCGAGACCGGGTCGTTAGACCAGGGCGTGAGCCTGTTCAGTTGGCTGTTGCCCGCCCAAGTGTACCCAAGACCGCTGTCGCTCGTCAGGCAGCCAAACGCGCTATTGGCAAGGACGTTACACCACGGCGTTGGCGTCGCATCCGCTCCGATCACATATTCGCGCCCGTCTTTGGTAAACCCTCCACGGCCATTCCAAAAAAGCAGGCTATCCCGTGGTGCCTCGTGACGCCTTTCGCGGGCGGCGGAGACATTCGTCCTGGTCTCCTTCAGCGTCGGAAAAGTGGTGGCCGCTCTCGCCGAAAGTTGAGCTGAAAGGGATCCTTGACTGCAGCAAAGGACGAGGCGCGCGGCGGCCGTGATCGCATTTTCTGCACCGGCCGAAACGCTGGCCCTCGGTGGGAAATGAATACCCCCGGCTTTGCCGAGGGTTTGCTCCACATGGACCGTCGCCTTGGCGCTCAACTGCAAGCTTTCGCTGGCTTCCCTTTCATCAAGGACCGCGAGGTCGAAGGGAAATCCGCGACTGGCAAGGAATGCGTGGGCCTTGATGACATCGTCGACGAGAGCGTCCTCGCCTGTTTTGTCGATACGCAGCAGGAGAATTGGGATGGCTCCCGATAGTCCCGCCGATCCCAAGTCGTCGCGGTTCAGCCGCCTCGTGCCGGGCGTGCTGCCTTCCCTTAAGCCGGGAACAGAAAATGCCAGATGTGCTACGAGCCGATTGTAGACGGCCAACTCTTGAGGAGAGGGTGACCGGGGCGGGCCTTCATTGTTTTTCTCGGCATCCACCAACGTTTGGCGCGCGGCGTCGATATTGGCGAAGCGTCTTGCTATTGCGGCAGCGTCTAAATCACTATCGGCTGCGCCCGTTACGAACGCGATCACCTCCGCTCCGGAGGGTTCCAGATCGACTGTCCGGCGCAGGCTGAAGATGGGGTCGAGCACGGGACCCGTCGTCCCTGATAGACGGCTCCCCGGCACCAGGGCGTCAGGGTTTGAGGCCGTCCGCCGCCGGCCAAGAAATCTGTAGCGGTCCGTTTCATATTCCACCACATGGCCCTGGCGGCTTGACGCAGACACGTGTACCGCCCAGACGGGGCGCTCCGATGCACTGCGCGGCCGGCGCCGTGCGAACAAAGCGGTTGTTTCGGTATCGAACCAGGTTTCGATGAAAAGCTTGGCAAATGCCGGATGTGCGCTATCGGCGCTTCGACCATTCAGGCAGACTTCGGAATAGCTTGTCAGCTCAAGCTTTCTCGCTTTCTCACCCTTATTGCAGAGTTTCAGCAAACGCACCTCGGCATCGCAATCCAGTGCGACCGCCACGTCCCATCGAAGATCGATGTCTCCGAGCAAACAGCGATACTCGGCACGATCACCGTGAAACGTGTGTTCGTAGATCGCATCCGGATGGCAGATCGGCTGCCGGCCAATCGTCCAGACCTCGCCGCTCTCAAGGTCGCGGATGTAGCAGAACTGGCCCCAGCAATCGCGTGTGCCGTCCTCACGCCAACGCGTGATGTCGAGGCCGCGCCAGGTTTCATACCCGGCACCGGCCTCGGTCAGAAGCACGTTGTAGTGCCCATTCGAAAGCAGGATCGTGTCAGGAGGCACGCCTGCCGGACGTGTCGCACTGACGTCAACCTTGCCAGCTGGCCGGACCATCAGACCGATCCTTCATTGCGGGCTACACATTGTCACCCTCGGTCGACGTCCTCGGCTTCGCCTGTTGCGCACCCGGAACGCCCCATTTCCAACCGCTGATCGACGGCATGTCGTCACCATGCTTCTCGATATATTCGCGATGCTCGATCAGCTTGGCTTGAATTGCCTGCTTGAAATAGGCGGCGCGCGCCCCGAGCTGGGGCAGGCGGTCGATGACATCGCCGGCGAGATGGAACCGATCGAGCTCGTTGAGCACCACCATGTCGAACGGCGTCGTCGTCGTACCTTCCTCCTTGTAGCCACGAACATGCAGGTTGCCGTGGTTGGTGCGGCGGTAGGTGAGGCGATGGATCAGCCACGGATAGCCGTGGAAGGCGAAGATGATCGGCTTGTCCCTGGTGAAGATACCATCGAAGTCACGGTCCGTGAGGCCGTGGGGGTGCTCCTCCGCCGGTTGCAGTTTCATCAGGTTGACGACATTGACGACCCGCACCTTCACTTCCGGAAGATGCTCGCGCAGCAATTGCACCGCGGCCAGCGTTTCGAGCGTCGGAACGTCGCCGCAGCAGGCCATGACGACATCCGGTTCGCTGTCGGCATCGTTGCTCGCCCAATCCCAGATGCTGACGCCCATGCTGCAATGGCGCACCGCCTGTTCCATTGTCAACCATTGCGGCCCGGGTTGCTTTCCGGCCACGACGACGTTGATGTAGTTGCGGCTGCGCAAGCAATGGTCAGTGACAGACAGCAGCGTGTTGGCATCCGGCGGCAGGTAGACGCGGATGACGTCAGCCTTCTTGTTGACGACGTGATCGATGAAGCCGGGATCCTGATGGCTGAATCCGTTGTGGTCCTGCCGCCAGACATGGGAACTCAGGAAGTAGTTCAGCGACCCGACGGGCCGGCGCCAGGGAATTTCGTTGCAGACTTTCAGCCACTTGGCATGCTGGTTGAACATCGAATCGATGATGTGGATGAAGGCTTCGTAACAGGAGAAGAAGCCGTGGCGGCCGGTCAGCAGATAGCCTTCGAGCCAGCCCTGGCACTGGTGTTCGCTCAGCACCTCCATGATGCGGCCATCCGGTGAGAGGTGGTCGTCCTCCGGATAGATTTCGGCCATGTAGCAGCGATTGGTGACCTCCAGCACGTCCTGCCAGCGGTTCGAGTTGTTTTCATCCGGACTGAACAGGCGGAAGTTCCTGGCGTCCATGTTGGATTTCATCACGTCGCGCAGGAACTTGCCCATGACGCGGGCCGCTTCCACATTGGTCCCGCCGGGACGGGGAACCTCGACGGCATAGTCGCGGAAGGCCGGCATCTTCAGATCGCGCAGCAACAGGCCGCCATTGGCGTGCGGATTGTCGCTCATGCGGCGATGTCCCGTTGGCGCAAGTGCTGCGATCTCCGGCTTCAGCCGGCCTTGATCGCTGAAAAGCTCCTCGGGGCGATAGCTCTTCATCCATTGCTCGAGGATGCGGATGTGCTCGGGCTTGTCCATCTCGCCCATCGGCACCTGATGCGCCCGCCAGTAGCCCTCGCATTTCTTGCCATCGATCTCCGGGGGGCAGGTCCAGCCCTTCGGCGTGCGGAAGACGATCATCGGCCATGCCGGCCGCTTCAGATTGCCCCTCACGCGGGCATCGTCCCAGATCTGCCGGATCTCGGCCATCGCCGTATCCAGCACAGCGGCGAGTTGCTGATGCACGCTTGCCGGATCATGCCCTTCGACGAAGTAAGGCTTGTAGCCCATGCCCTCGAAGAACTTCTGCAGCTCGTCGCGCGGAATGCGGGCGAGGAAGCACGGATTGGCGATCTTGTAGCCGTTCAGATGCAGGATCGGCAGCACGCAGCCGTCGCGGGCCGGGTTCAGGAACTTGTTGCTCTGCCAGCCGGTCGCAAGCGGCCCGGTCTCGGCCTCGCCATCGCCGACGATGCAGGCGACGACGAGGTCCGGGTTATCGAAGGCGGCGCCATAGGCGTGGCTCAACGCATAACCAAGTTCGCCGCCCTCATGGATGCTGCCGGGCGTTTCCGGCGCCACGTGGCTCGGGATGCCACCTGGAAAGCTGAACTGCTTGAAGAGCCGCTGCATGCCCTCGGCATCTTCACCGATGTTCGGATAGAACTCGGTGTAGGTCCCTTCGAGATAGGCATGCGCCACCAGCGACGGCCCGCCGTGCCCCGGCCCGATGATATAGATCATGTTGAGATCGTCGCGCTTGATCACGCGGTTGAGATGCACATAGAGCATGTTGAGGCCAGGCGAGGTGCCCCAGTGGCCGAGCAGGCGCGGCTTGATGTGTTCGCGTTTCAGCGGCTCGCGCAGGAGCGGATTGTCGAGCAGATAGATCTGGCCGACAGAAAGGTAGTTCGACGCGCGCCAATAGGCGTCCATCAGTCGGAGTTCGTCTGCCGATAATGGCGTTGTTGAATGCGAGCTCCCGGATGCCGTCTCTTTCATCGATACCGTTTCAGGCGAAACCATCTGAACCTCCCGATCATTAGGACATTGCCTGGATTTCTCCGACTTGCAGTCGTGCAAGCCACTGCAGTCTCTTGAATTCGCTACGGTCGTTGCTGTTTGCCGGCGACGGGCAGAATGATGGAACACCTGTCTTCGGACGACAGCGGCTGGGATCGTCTTGCCAACTCGGTGTCGCGAACACCTGCGTGTCGCGGCACAATTAAAAGGGGCGCTATTGCGGATATGGTTCCGAGAAATGCTCGACCACGCCCCGAACGCCGCGGACATTTTCGGCAACGATCCGTGCGGCCCTCCGGCACTCGGCCGTCTCCACGTTGCCCCAGAGATGAACGATGCCATCGGTCACTGCGACCTTCACATCCAGACCTTCGAGGCCGGTGTTCTCGCCGAGGCGCACGAGAATGCTGCGCCGGATCGCTTCATCACCCGCGGCCGTCTCGTCCTGCTTTGCCGACAAAACCGCCTGCAACAGATCGGCGCGGCTGACGATGCCGACCAGTACGCCGTTCCTGAGAACGGGAAGGCGCTTGATGCCACGTTCCTGCATCAGCGCCGCCACCCGCGCGAGCGGCGCATCCTCGTCGATGGTAACGAGATCGGCTGTCATGGCGTCGCCCACCCTCCAAGAGGATCGGCGTATATAGGCGTGGGCCCTGTCGTCAGCCGCAAGCGTCGCGTCCGCCAGCGGCCCGCCGCCACCGAGTTCCGTCCGCCGGATCAAGTCGCCCTCGCTGATCAGCCCAATGAGACGGCCTTCATCGTCAACGACCGGAAGGCCGCTGACGTGGCTGTCGAACATGATCCGGGCTGCCTGTCTGACGCTGTTGTCAGGCGAAAGCCTGACGATCTTTGTCGTCATCACATCTTTGACGCGCATGTCGATCCAACTCCGAAAAGGACCTTGGTACCGTCATTAGCGGGCGTAAGGTAAACCTATCGCGGCGGTTCGACAACCTGTTCGTGGGGGAGATGTTCGAGTTGAGCGCTGGCGCTGGCAGAACCCGTGCTGCAGCTTCTAGTCGAGCGCAAACACTCGTGCACAGCCCGATTGGATTTAACTAGCTCTCGACGCGCGCGGTTGTGTTCTGGTGGAGCCGAAGGGAGTCGAACCCTCGACCTCCGCAGTGCGATTGCGGCGCTCTCCCAACTGAGCTACGGCCCCATAACATCCAGTCAACACGACACGTGCCGAGCATGTCAATACACTTGAGACGACGCGCCTGGTTGGACATCATTGCGCGAAGCGACGCGCTCGATCGGTTCGTCGGGCGATCCGTTTCAAAACCGTTTCTTCGAAAGTAGCGGGCAGACGCGCCATTTCCGCTCGGGGCCCTCATCGACGCGCGCCGCTGTATGTTACAGTAGGTCACGCCCCCAAGCGCGGGGAGCCATTGTCGAACTATGCTCGCGGGTTTACGCTGATGCGTAACGAAAGCACCGCCCGAACCTCGCTGAAATTCTGGCGGTGCGTGTCAACGATGAGATGACGCCCGAATCCCGGCCGCGAACGTCCATGGCGCCCGGATGAATGTGGAATTCTTCTGTATCCGACATGGGCGCCTGCCGGCTCCGCACTTCCCTTAATGGGCCTCTCCGTGGGCCCGGCGATTTGGAGGAGGATTAGCAATGGCCCAGACGATGAAGGCCGCCGTCGTTCGGCAGTTCCGCACGCCCCTTGTGATCGAGGAGGTGGCGGTGCCGACGCCGCAACCTGGGCAGATCCTCGTCAAATATGAAGCAACGGGCGTCTGCCACACCGACCTCCATGCAGCAAATGGAGACTGGCCGGTAAAGCCTAGCCCGCCGTTTATTCCGGGACACGAGGGCGTCGGCTATGTTTCGGCAGTGGGTGCCGGTGTCAAAAGAGTGAAAGAGGGGGACAGGGTCGGCGTTCCCTGGCTTCACAGCGCATGTGGTTACTGCCCGCATTGCCGCACCGGTTGGGAAACACTGTGCGCATCACAGTCGAACACCGGATATTCCGTCGACGGAACATTTGCCGAGTATGGACTGGCGGATCCCGACTTCGTCGGCAGCCTGCCCACCGGGCTGGACTTCGGCCCTGCTGCGCCGGTTCTTTGCGCCGGCGTGACCGTTTACAAGGGATTGAAGGAAACGGAAGTACGGCCCGGCGAATGGGTCGCCGTCTCCGGCATCGGTGGCCTTGGCCACATGGCTGTGCAGTACGCAAAGGCGATGGGCATGCATGTCGTCGCCGCGGACATCTTCGACGACAAGCTGGCACTTGCAAAGCAGCTAGGCGCCGACATTACAGTCAACGGCAAGGCGAAGGATGCCGTAGAGCAGGTAATCAAGGCGACCGGCGGCGTGCATGGGGCGCTCGTAACTGCGGTTTCACCTGCTGCAATGGAACAGGCGTTCGGATTCCTGCGATCGCGGGGCACGATGGCGCTCGTCGGCCTTCCCCCTGGGATGATCTCCGTGCCGGTCTTTGAAACGGTGCTCAAGCGCATAACGCTGCGCGGATCGATCGTCGGCACCCGCCAGGATCTGGAGGAATCGCTGCAGTTTGCCGCTGAAGGCAAGGTCGCGCCGCATTTCTCATGGGACAGCCTCGAGAACATCAATGAGATCTTCCACCGGATGGAGGCCGGCAAGATCGACGGGCGCATCGTCATGAGCCTGCAGTAGCTGGCCCAGCCGTGCCCGTCCGGTCGAGAGGCCCCGCTTCGTTTCCGCCAAAGGAACGGTGCCGCATCGATCGATGGGAATAGCGGGCCCATGCCCGGAGTGGAGAATGTATTGCGCACCCAAACTGCGCGCCTCCTCAAATCGCCGTCCTCACCAGGGCCGTTTGGCGAAATGCCCACAGACCTTCTGCAGAAAGGAAATGGCAATGAGCAAGGGCATGTTCTCGGATCAGCACGGTCTGTCCAGACGAGATCTCCTGCTGGTGGCAGGGACTGCGGCGGCCACGCTCGCCACATACAGCCAGGCTGCCCGGGCAGCACCGGGCGGAGGCACCCTTGTGATCGATGAGGTGAAGCAGGGCGAGGACGTCTTTGCCTATATCAGCAGGATCAAGGGCGCTTTTGACGAGACGACCTATCGGCAGGTGCTGGGGTGTGCGAACGCGTTCAAGGAAGGAGATCAGACGATCGGGGTGGTGGCGGAAAATGACACATCGCGAACGAACGCCCGGACCCTTCTGGCAAGCACGAAGATCGGAGACCTTCACCAGCGCCCGCTGCTTGAGGACGATCTGCAAAGGCTGATCTGGCAGACAACGGACCAGGCCCAGCACGAAAAGGTCAAAGACTGGACCATGGGCCAGCTGAAGGAGTTTCTCCTGACTGCATCGGAAGAAGAGATCAAAGGCATCATGAATGGGCTGACCAGCGATACGATCGGTTGCGTGCCGAAACTGATGAGCAACGAAGAGCTTATCTCCGTCAGCCAAAAGATCTTCAACGTCATGCCCGGCACCAAGTTGGGGGCCAAGGGGTATATGGGCGCGCGTATTCAGCCGAATTCGCCAACCGACCACCCCGACGACATCATGTGGCAGGTCTTCGACGCATTCTCCTATGCGACTGGCGACATCGTCATCGGCACCAACCCGGTGGACAGTACCGTCAACAGCGTCGTCACAGTGGAACGTGCCCTCAAGGATATCGTCGATACCTTCAAGCTGGTTGACGTCATTCCCTGGTGCGTGCTCGCCCACATCGACGTTCAGGCCGAGGTGAGCGAGAGCTTCCCCGGAACGGTATCCACGGTGTTCCAGAGCCTCGCGGGAACGGATGACTGCAACAAGATCTTCGACATCACCAATGAGAAGATCCTGAAATATGCAAGCGCGAAGGCAGGGGAAAGATATGGCCTCTACTTCGAGACCGGGCAGGGCTCGGAATTCACCAACGGCGTGGCAAACGGCGTCGACATGATGGTGCTTGAGTCTCGAAAGTACGGCTTCAGCAGGGCCGTGAGCCTGGAGCTTGCGAAGGTGCAGCCCAAGGGCGCATGGCTCCATGTCAACGATGTTGCCGGCTTCATCGGGCCGGAGGTCTTCAAGAGTCGCGAACAACTCGTACGGTGCTGCCTCGAAGACATGGTCATGGGCAAGCTCCATGGGCTGACCATCGGCCTCGATATCTGCACCACCCTGCATATGACTGTCAGCCTGGACGATCTGGATTGGTGCCAGGACCAGATCATGCCGGCCAATCCGGCCTACCTGATTGCTCTGCCCACCAAAAATGACCCGATGTTGAGCTATCTCACGACCGCGTTTCAGGATCACGTGCGCGTACGGGAGAAATTTGGCTTCAAGGTCAACGATGCGATGTGGGATTTCTACAAACGCATCGGGATCGTCGGCAACGACAACAGCTACACGTCAAACTACGGGGATCCCCTCTGGGTCTATTACCAGTACCGCCTCGCCAAGGGTGACAAGCGGCCAAAGGAAACTGTCTACGCCGAAGGCAGGCAGATGATGATGGAGGTCGAAGCAAGAGGCGTCGACCTGGCGACGGGCCACGGCGAGAAGATCTGGGATCTCAACCCGGCGCTCGCGACGAAAGTAAGAGGTCTGTATGACGACGCCAAACTATCGCTTTGGGCCGAACTTACGCCCGAGTTTATCGCGGCCGTGCCCGGCGTCGTCCCGGTTCGCACCCTGTCCAAGGACCGGAACGACTACATCGCGCACCCGACAACCGGCGAAACGCTGAGCCCGGATTCCATCAAGGAGATTGAGCGGGTAAGGGCTTCGTGGAAGGCCGACATGCCCAAAGGTCAGATCGTCATATCGGACGGTCTCAATGCCAAGGCCATCATGGATGACGGGCATCTAGCGCCTTACCTCGAAGAGATGCGAAGGTTGCTTGGAGACGCCGGTGTCACGGTGAGCGACAAGAACATCCTGGTGACCAGCGGCAGGGTGCGGGCCGGCTACAGGATCGGCGAGATGCTCTTTAAGGATGCCGACCCCAACAGTTTCCGCGGAATTCTCCACATCATCGGCGAGCGGCCCGGAACCATGCACCACGCCTACTCGGTCTATATCACCGTCGCCAAAGGCAAGCGTTGGGCTGAGAAGGACATCGATCACGACATGACGAAACTGGTCAGCAACGTCGCCGATACCGCGCTCGCACCTAAAGAGGCGGCGAGGGAGACCCTGACCATCATCCGGGAGATCATCGGCAAGGATGTGAACGGCAGCCGACGATATGGATGATCGCGCATCGTGCTGCAGGACAGCAGAGCGGTATCTGCCCTGGGAGCGGCAACAGCGGCGTCAGCTTTGCACACAAGCACGACAGGACGCGCTGACTGACCGAGTCACGTCCCATCCACGAAAAAACCCAGGGGCACGGCTCAAACGCCCCTGGGCAAAATTCTGGTCGGGGGACAGTCACGCGTTCCATGAAAACCGCGTGACTGATTGAACCGTCACCACAACCACCATCTCGGTGGAGCAGGTTAGCTGCAGCCGCTCGTCGCACCGCAGGTGTCGCACTTCTCGCAGGTGCCGTTGCGCACCATCGTGAAGTTCTGGCACTCGGTGCACATGTTGCCGGTGTAGCCCTGCATGATCGAGCGGGCGCGGCGCTCGGCCTCCACCTTTTTGGCGTCCGTCTTGGCCGATGCCGCTTCGGCGGCTGCCTTGTCGGAGAAGAGAGCCGTCACTTCCGTAACCGTCTCAGCCGTTTCCTCGGCAATCTCTTCGGCCAATTCCGCCGCACGTTCTTCGTAATCGCGCTTGAAGGCGACGATTTCGGAGGTCGCGATGGCTGTTGTCGTCTCGATCTTGCGCACCGTGTTGCCGGCGATCGCCGTTACGGTTGCGCCAGAAGAGGCGCGGGCAGGAGCAGCCGTTGCCGAGCCCTTCGGTTCACCGGCGCGTTCGGCCGTGCCACCGACGATGGTCGGCTTGTAGCCACGGGTCCAGCCTGTCGAAATCAGGTTGGTCTTGCCTTCCTGGATCCCCTTGCCGAGCGCCGTGTTGCTGAAATCGGACGTGTCGACATGGGCGAGGTCGTGGCGGCCGAGATAGGAGACGGCGAGTTCGCGGAAGACGTAGTCGAGGATCGACGTCGCGTTCTTGATCGCATCGTTGCCCTGGACCATGCCGGCCGGCTCGAACTTGGTGAAGGTGAAGGCCTCCACATATTCTTCGAGCGGCACGCCATATTGCAGGCCGAGCGAGATGGCGATGGCGAAGTTGTTCATCATCGCACGGAAGGCAGCGCCTTCCTTGTGCATGTCGATGAAGATCTCGCCGAGGCGGCCATCACCGAACTCGCCGGTGCGCAGGTAGACCTTGTGCCCACCGACGACAGCCTTCTGGGTGTAGCCCTGGCGGCGGTTCGGCAGCTTTTCGCGGGCGCGGATCACCTTCTCGATGACGCGCTCGACGATCTTTTCCGTGATGGTCACGGCCTGGGCGGCGGCCGGCGCCTGGATCAGTTCCTCCAGCGCATCCTCGTCCTTGTCGTCCTCGATCAGCGAGGCGTTCAGCGGCTGCGACAGCTTGGAACCATCGCGGTAAAGGGCGTTCGCCTTCAGCGCCAGCTTCCAGGAAAGCATGTAGGCGTTCTTGCAGTCCTCGACGGTCGCCTCGTTCGGCATGTTGATCGTCTTGGAGATGGCGCCCGAGATGAACGGCTGGGCAGCCGCCATCATGCGGATGTGGCTTTCGACCGAGAGGTAGCGCTTGCCGATCTTGCCGCAGGGGTTAGCGCAATCGAAGACCGGCAGGTGCTCGTTCTTCAGGAACGGCGCGCCTTCAAGCGTCATCGCGCCGCAAACGTGGATGTTGGCTGCTTCGATGTCCTTCTTCGAGAAGCCCATATGGTCGAGGAGGTTGAAGTCCATCGCGCCGAGCTGCTCGTCGGTGACCTTCAGCGTGCCCTTGAGGAAGTCGGCGCCCAGCGTCCACTGGTTGAAGACGAACTTGATGTCGAAGGCACTCTTCAACGCGGCGTTGACCGCTTCGACCTTCTCGTCGGTGAAGCCCTTGGCCTTCAGCGTCGACGGGTTGATTGCCGGCGCCTGGTTCAGGTTGCCATGGCCGACGGCGTAAGCCTCGATCTCGGCGATCTGGCTTTCGCTATAACCGAGCGAGCGCAGCGCTTCCGGTACGGCACGGTTGATGATCTTGAAGTAGCCGCCGCCGGCGAGCTTCTTGAATTTCACCAGCGCGAAGTCGGGCTCGATGCCGGTCGTATCGCAGTCCATGACGAGGCCGATCGTGCCGGTCGGCGCGATGACGGTTGCCTGGGCGTTGCGGTAGCCGTGCTTTTCGCCGAGTTCCAGCGCCTTGTCCCAGGCGCTCATGGCGTGGATGACGAGGTCCTGGTCCGGATTGTCGCCATGGATGAGGGCGACCGGGTTGACCGAGAGCGCCTCGTAGCCGGTCGTCTCGCCATAGGCGGCGCGGCGATGGTTGCGGATGACGCGCAGCATGTTGTCGCGGTTCGGGGCAAAGCCCGGGAACGGACCCAGCTTCTCGGCCATTTCGGCCGAGGTGGCGTAGGAAACACCAGTCATGATCGCCGTCAGCGCGCCGGCGATGGCGCGGCCTTCGGCGCTGTCATAGGGAATGCCCGAGGACATCAGCAGGCCGCCGATGTTGGCATAACCGAGGCCGAGCGTGCGGTATTCGTAGGAGAGTTCGGCAATCTCGCGGGACGGGAACTGCGCCATCATGACCGAGACTTCAAGGACGACGGTCCACAGGCGGACGGCGTGCTCGTAGTCGGTGATGTTGATGCGCTTGGTCGCCGCATCCTTGAACATCATCAGGTTCAGCGAGGCGAGGTTGCAGGCGGTGTCGTCGAGGAACATGTACTCCGAGCACGGGTTCGACGCGCGGATCGGGCCGGCGGCCGGGCTCGTGTGCCAGTCGTTCATCGTCGTGTTGAAGTGCAGGCCCGGATCGGCGGACGCCCAGGCGGCGTAGGAGATCGACTCCCAGAGGTCACGGGCCTTCAGCGTCTTCATCACGCGGCCGTCCTTGCGGGCGGTCAGGTGCCAGTCGCCGTCTGCTTCAACGGCGCGCAGGAAGTCGTCCTTGATCGAGACGGAATTGTTGGAGTTCTGGCCGGAAACCGTCAGATAGGCTTCCGAATCCCAGTCGGTGTCATAGGTCTTGAACTCGAGGTCCTTGTAACCCTGCTTTGCAAACTGGATGACGCGCTGGACGTAGTTTTCCGGAACCAGCGCCTGCTTGGCGGCGCGGATCTCGCGCTTCAGCGCCGGGTTCTGCTTCGGGTCGTAGCAGGCGTCGTCGGTACCGTCGCAGTTGACGCAGGCCTTCATGATCGCCTTCAGGTGCTTGGCGACGACCTTGGAACCGGTGACGAGGGCAGCAACCTTCTGCTCTTCCTTGACCTTCCAGTTGATGTATTCCTCGATATCCGGATGGTCGATATCGACAACAACCATCTTGGCGGCGCGGCGGGTGGTGCCACCCGACTTGATGGCGCCGGCGGCGCGGTCGCCGATCTTCAGGAACGACATCAGGCCGGAGGACTTGCCGCCGCCCGAGAGCTTTTCGCCTTCGCTGCGCAGATGCGAGAAGTTGGAGCCGGTGCCCGAGCCATACTTGAACAGGCGCGCTTCACGCACCCAGAGATCCATGATGCCGCCTTCGTTGACGAGATCGTCAGCGACCGACTGGATAAAGCAGGCATGCGGCTGCGGATGCTCGTAGGCCGACTTCGACTTGGTCAGCTTGCCGGTGAAGGGATCGACATAGAAGTGGCCCTGGCCGGGGCCATCGATGCCATAGGCCCAGTGCAGGCCGGTGTTGAACCATTGCGGCGAGTTCGGCGCGACGCGCTGGGTGGCGAGCATGTAGGCGAGTTCGTCCTGGAAGGCGGAGGCGTCTTCTTCCGTGTCGAAGTAGCCGCCCTTCCAGCCCCAATAGGCCCAGGTGCCGGCCAGGCGATCGAAAACCTGGCGGGCATCGGTCTCGGAACCGTAGTGTTCTTCCTTGGGCAGAGCCTTCAGCGCATCCGTGTCAGGGACCGACCGCCAGAGGAAGGAGGGGACATCGTTCTCCTCGACGCGCTTCATCTTGGCCGGAACGCCGGCCTTGCGGAAATACTTCTGGGCGAGAATGTCGGCCGCGACCTGGCTGAACTCGGCCGGCACGTCGATATCGGCAAGGCGGAAGACGATCGAACCATCGGGGTTCTTGATCTCACTCGTAGCCTTGCGGAATTCGATCTCCGCATAGGCGGATTGCCCGGCCTTGGTGAAACGACGTTCGATCTTCATTGTCCCTGGTCCTTCGTGTTGCCTAGCGCCCGCCACAGGCGCAATTGTCCCCGCCCGGCCGCGAGGGTCATCCCGCAGCCAGTCTCAGCTTCCGTCCTTGGAGAGAAACCCATAACTGGGTGACCCTGTATCTTGTGAGATAGGCTGGCTGCAAGCACTAAATATAGTGTTAACAGCATCTTTATGCCAGCCAAATATTGCCCCAGCAGGCCCAAAAAATCGCACAGAAATCCTCACGGCGACCGCATGGTGAAATCCATGACTGCCGCCTGTCAGAACCGACGATTTGGTGAGATGAACCGGGCGCTAAACAATCCGGTCCGCCGCCGTCGCAACGTGAAATCCATTAACCGTGAATCGTCCGGGGGCGTCAAGGGGTGGTTTGTGACGGAAGTTTGAGCGCTAGATGTTGTGTGGACCGACTGTGGAAAACGGGGACATCGGCCAACCCCATGAAAATCAGGCACTTCCAGAGGTTGCCTGTGAGACTAACGCAACGGTCAGCACCAAATCAAAAAATTGACGGGTAAAAAACCGCATAAAAACCATCCCCAACGGTACCCTCGGTTGCGCTCAGGAAAACGATATGGGGTGGCCGTGGTGATTCGCGCCTTACGCCTTGAGGCCGCTCGCCTTTTGGGTCGCGAACGTAGTATCGGCACTACCTATAGTGCTCTACACCATCCCGCTCCCGGCCGACGACACTGGCGCAGGTGCAAAGACTGGCAGGTTCGTGAGGGGTGAGCGGGATCAGCGGCACGCACCGATCCCGCCTTGGAACTCAATCGACGCGCTTCTGCAACTCGCGGGCACCATTCGGCGCATTCACCTTGCCCTCGGTGATGAAGTAGGCAAACACATCGCGCGGCTCTTTCCTGGCCTTGCGGTCCGGAGCGCTCTTTTCGAGCCCACTCGGTTCGTCACCACTGGAAAAGCTCTTGGCGCGCTCGGCCCAGAGGTCGAGCTTGTCGGCCGCATAGCAGGTCTCGATATCGTCGCTGCCCTTCTGCAGACGCAGATAGACGAAATCGGCGGTGACATCGGCGATCATCGGATAATCCGCATGTTCGGCGAGCACCACGGCAACGCCGTATTTCTCCAGCAGCGCCACGAACTCCGGAACCTGGAAGGTGGGATTGCGGACCTCGACCACATGGCGGAGCGGCAGCCCATCCTGCTTTTCTGGCAGAAGTTTCAGAAAACCCTCGAAGTCGTCAGGCTCGAACTTCTTCGTCGGCGCGAACTGCCAGAGGATCGGTCCGAGATGAGGCCCAAGCTCGGTCAAGCCCTGCGTCAGGAATCGCTCCATGGATTCACCGGCTTCCGAGAGAACCTTGCGGTTGGTGACGAAGCGGCTCGCCTTCAACGAAAAGATGAAATCCTCGGGCACTTCGGAGGCCCACTTGGCGAAGGTCTCGGGCTTCTGCGACGAATAATAGGTGCCGTTCACCTCGATCGCACGAAGCTCTTTGCCGGCGAATTCGAGCTGGCGCTTCTTTGCCAGCGTGCTCGGATAGAAGGTGCCCTCCCAGGGCTCGAAGGTCCAGCCGCCGATACCAACGCGGATCTTTCCGGATTTTGCCATGCCATCCTCCTCAACAACGGTCGTCGGTTGACCGCGTGCTTTTCAGTCTTTGATCGATTTCGTCATGTCCACGAGTGTCCACCCTGGACGATAGGGATTGGGTCGGCGACCCGTTTCTTGAAATCCATAGGCGCGATAGAGCGCGATATTTCGCTCCATGCGTGAATTGGTATAGAGCCGCACCTCCGGCAAGCCCCACTCGGCCGCCTTGCCGTCCAGAAATTTCAGCAGCTCGATGCCGAGCCCCTGGCCCTGACAGGCTGGGACAACGGCGATGCTGAAAATCAGCAGGTGATCGGCGTGCCGCTCGAAAACGGCAAGCGCCGCAACAACTTCATCTTGCTCCCGAAGCCAAACCTCGCTGCGAAGAATGCGAGGCGCGTAGTCTTCGGTTACCGGGAGCGGCGGCCCGCCAAGGAGCGCCCGATAGGGCTCGTAGGCCGCCGCCGTCACGCTTTGCACCGCAGCCAGGTCTTCCAGACGAGCAGGCCGCATCATGCCGCGATCACTCCTTCCGGTCGCCGATCGGCGTCGAGGCGTTCACTCCGCCGCCTCGACCTTTTTCATCGGCCGGCGATCGAGAAGCTCCTTCAGGAACTGGCCGGTATAGGAGCGCCTCTCCTTGACCACCTCTTCGGGCGTGCCCTTGGCGATGACCTCGCCGCCACCATCGCCGCCCTCGGGACCGAAGTCGATGACCCAGTCGGCTGTCTTGATGACTTCGAGATTGTGCTCGATGACGACGACGGAATTGCCCTGGTTGACGAGCTCATGCAGAACTTCAAGAAGCTTGGCTACGTCGTGGAAATGCAAGCCGGTCGTCGGTTCGTCGAGGATATAAAGCGTACGCCCTGTCGAACGTTTCGACAGTTCCTTCGCGAGCTTGACGCGCTGGGCTTCACCGCCTGAGAGCGTGTTTGCCTGCTGACCGACCTTGATATAGCCGAGGCCGACCTGGTTGAGCGTCACCAGCTTGTCGCGCACGGCCGGGACGGCGGCAAAGAACTCGACGCCTTCCTCGACCGTCATGTCGAGCACGTCGGCAATGGACTTGCCCTTGAAGTGCACGTCGAGCGTTTCGCGGTTGTAGCGCTTGCCGTGGCAGACGTCGCAGGTGACGTAGACATCCGGCAGGAAGTGCATTTCGATCTTGATGACGCCGTCGCCCTGGCAGGCCTCGCAGCGGCCGCCCTTGACGTTGAAGGAGAAGCGGCCCGGCTGGTAGCCGCGCGTCTTTGCCTCCGGCAGACCGGCGAACCAGTCGCGGATCGGCGTGAAGGCGCCGGTATAGGTCGCCGGGTTCGAACGCGGCGTGCGGCCGATCGGCGACTGGTCGATGTCGATCACCTTGTCGATATGCTCGAAGCCGTCGATACGGTCATGCTCGGCCGGGTTCTCACGCGCCCCCATGATGCGGCGGGCGGCGGCCTTGTAGAGCGTTTCGATCAGGAAGGTCGACTTGCCGCCACCGGAAACGCCGGTCACGGCGGTGAAGACGCCAAGCGGGATCGAGGCGGTGACATTCTTCAGGTTGTTGGCGCGCGCGCCGACGACGGTGATTTCCTTTTTCTTCTTGAGCTTGCGGCGCTCGCTCGGAACCGCAACCGCAAGCTCGCCGGAGAGATACTTTCCGGTCAGCGATTTCGGGTTGGCCATGACGTCGGCAGGCGCCCCTTGCGCAATGACCTCACCGCCATGGATGCCGGCGGCCGGACCGATATCGACGACATAGTCGGCCGTCAGGATCGCATCCTCGTCATGTTCGACGACGATCACGGTGTTGCCGATGTCGCGCAGGTGGCGAAGGGTCTCGAGCAGGCGGGCGTTGTCGCGCTGATGCAGGCCAATCGACGGCTCGTCGAGCACGTAGAGCACGCCGGTCAAGCCGGAGCCGATCTGAGAAGCCAGGCGAATGCGCTGGCTTTCGCCACCCGAGAGCGTTCCGGAGTTGCGCGAAAGGCTGAGATATTCGAGACCGACATCGTTGAGGAAGCGCAGGCGGTCGCGAATTTCCTTGAGGATGCGGACGGCGATTTCGTTCTGCTTGGTGTTGAGATGCGCCGGCAGCGCTTCGAACCAGTCGCGCGCGATGCGGATCGACATCTCGGTGACCTGGCCGATGTGCAGCTTGTCGATCTTGACCGCAAGCGCCTCAGGCTTCAGCCGGAAACCGGCGCAGGCCGGGCAGGGCGCCGCCGACATGTAGCGCTCGATCTCCTCGCGCGCCCAGGCGCTGTCGGTTTCCTTCCAGCGCCGCTCGAGATTGGGCACGATGCCCTCGAAATTCTTGGTCGTGTTGTAGGAACGAGCGCCGTCCTCGTAGTGGAAGACGATCTTCTCTTCCGTCCCGTGCAGGATCGCATTCTGCGCTGCGGAGGACAGTTCGTTCCAGCGATTGCCGAGCTTGAAACCGAAGGCCTTGCCGAGCGCTTCGAGCGTCTGGTTGTAGTAAGGCGAGGAGGACTTGGCCCAGGGCGCAATCGCGCCGTCGCGCAGCGTCCGGTGCTCCTCGGGCACGATCAACGCCACGTCGATCTTCTGCTGGCTGCCGAGACCGTCACAGGTCGGGCAGGCGCCAAAGGGATTGTTGAAGGAGAACAGACGCGGCTCGATCTCGGAGATCGTGAAGCCGGAGACCGGGCAGGCGAATTTTTCCGAAAACAGCACGCGCTCATGAGTCTCGTTGAGCGACTTGTTGGCCGAGCCGCCGGCGGCCGTTTCTTCCGGCGGCAGCGGCTTGTCGGCAAACTCGGCCACGGCAAGCCCATCGGCCAGCGTCAGGCAGGTCTCCAGGCTGTCGGCGAGGCGCGAGGCAAGGTCCGGCCGGACGACGACACGATCGACCACCACATCGATGTCGTGCTTGTATTTCTTGTCGAGCGCCGGAACCTCTGCGATCTCGTAGAAGGTGCCGTCGACCTTGACGCGCTGAAAGCCCTTCTTCATCAGCTCGGCGAGTTCCTTCTTGTATTCGCCCTTGCGGCCGCGAACGAGCGGCGCAAGAATGTAAAGGCGCGTGCCTTCGCCGAATTCCAGCACGCGGTCGACCATCTGGCTGACCGTCTGGCTCTCGATCGGAAGGCCCGTCGCCGGCGAATAGGGCACGCCGACGCGCGCGAAGAGCAGGCGCATATAGTCGTAGATTTCGGTGACCGTGCCGACCGTCGAGCGCGGGTTGCGCGAGGTCGTCTTCTGTTCGATCGAGATCGCCGGCGACAGGCCGTCGATCTGGTCGACATCCGGCTTCTGCATCATCTCGAGGAACTGACGCGCATAGGCCGACAGGCTCTCGACATAGCGGCGCTGCCCTTCGGCATAGATCGTATCGAAGGCGAGCGAGGACTTGCCGGAGCCGGAAAGTCCGGTCATCACGATCAGCTTGTTGCGCGGCAGATCGAGGTCGATGCCTTTCAGATTGTGCTCGCGCGCACCACGAATGGAGATGGTCTTGAGTTCACTCATCGGAAGCCAGCTTTTGCATGTCGGTTGAAAGCCCCCTATGTAATGACGCTAACGCCCATGTCGAGGCGCAATCGGCAAAACAGGCGGCCAATTCGAGTCGGTTGACAGGATCATAGCCAAATACTAGAACAAAGAAAGAACAAATCGCCCATAAAACGACCAAATCTGTTGTGGATTATGTGCGAGGCGGGGCGTATCGGCGGCATCGGACCGCTAAGATGCGCGCTCTTGAAATTCCAAGCTGGGCCGGCGGCCCGGTGAAACCACGGGAAAAGCAACATGGCTGGAAGCGTCAACAAGGTAATCTTGATCGGAAATGTCGGGGCAGACCCGGAAATCCGGCGCACGCAGGACGGCCGGCCGATTGCCAACCTGCGCATCGCAACCTCGGAATCCTGGCGCGACCGCAACAGCGGCGAGCGCAAGGAAAAGACCGAATGGCACACGGTCGTCGTCTTCAACGAGGGCCTCTGCAAGGTCGTCGAACAATATGTGAAGAAGGGCGCCAAGCTCTATATCGAAGGCGCGCTGCAGACGCGCAAGTGGCAGGACCAGAACGGCAACGACCGTTATTCGACCGAAATCGTGCTGCAGGGCTTCAACTCGACGCTGACGATGCTGGACGGTCGCGGCGAGGGCGGCGGCTCCGGCGTCAGCCGCGGTGGCGGCGGCGACTTTGGCGGCAGCAACTACGGCGGTGGTGGCGGCGGTGGTTACGACGACTACGACCAGTCGCGCCAGTCTTCCGGTGGCGGCCGTTCGGGCGGTGGCCAGGGCGGTCAAGGCGGCCAGGGCGGCCAGGGCGGTGGCTTTTCGCGCGACATGGACGACGACATTCCGTTCTGATCGGCCATCGATCAGTGTCGATCAGTATTGACGCAAAACGCCATGTCCTCTGGGACATGGCGTTTTTTGTTGTCCGTTCTCTTTGTCGCTCGTTCGGCGACGAAAGGCGATCAGCCGCGGCTCTAAAGCGCCATTGCCGATTTGACGCCGTCGACAACGAACTGCACCGCCAGCGCCGCCAGGATGACGCCGAGCAGGCGCGTCAGGATGGCGCGGCCGGTGACACCGAGAAACCGGTCGATGCGCTCGGCGATGACGAGCGCAAGGAACAGGCTGAGCATAGACAGCGCGATGACGATCAAGAGTTGCGTGCGCTCGACCGCCGTCGGGAACGAGCCGGCGAGCAGGATCGTCGCGGAGATCGCGCCTGGCCCGGCAATCAGGGGAAGCGCGAGGGGAAAGACCGCGATGTTATGGATGTGATCCTTGGTGGTCGCGTTCTCGCCGGTCTTTTCCTTGCGTTCCTGCCGCTTCTCGAAAATCATCTCGAAAGAGATCCAGAACAGTAGAAGACCGCCGGCGATGCGGAAGGCGCCGATCGAGATGCCGAGCAGCCCGAGGATGCCGTTGCCGAACACGGCGAAGGCGGCAAGGATGAAGAAGGCGATCAGCGAGCCGCGCGTGGCCACCTGAAAGCGCTCCTGTCGGCTGAGACCGACCGTCAGACTTAGGAAGATCGGCGCGAGGCCGGGCGGATCGAGCGTGACGAGAAGCGTGGTGAGTGCATTGACCAGGAGGTCGACATTGAACATCCGTTTCCCCTTCCGGATTTCGCCCCGGGTTTTCCCGGTGGCATGAAGGCATTGTTAGGCAAGCGGCACGGGCTTGGGAAGAGGGCGGCAAACAAAGTCTCAGCAATGACTTAATGAGCAATCCCTTGCGGCAATCGGACCGCAAATGCGCGGCGTCGCGGCGATTGGCGGCAGGGGTCTTCCGATTTCCCGCGCGATGCCCTAGAAAAGCCTGCTCCGGCGGCAAAAGACTGTTCACAACTGCCGCATGGCTCTTCGGCTCCTGATCTGGACTGTCGAACGAATCATGCAGCGAATCAAAGCGTTACAGTGACATCTTCACAGGCTGGCGGGTGAACGGCGCGAAGGGCCGCAAATTGGCGCTTCCCGTGGCAATCCGCTATAAATATCCGACTGATTCTGAACAAAGATCGTGATCACCATTGACTGAGCAAAGCACTCCCGGCGGCGGAAAAACTCCGCCAGGCATCGAGCCGATTTCCATCATCGAGGAAATGCAGCGGTCCTATCTCGATTACGCGATGAGCGTCATCGTCAGCCGCGCGCTTCCCGACGTGCGTGACGGTCTGAAACCCGTGCACCGCCGCATCCTCTACGGGATGAGCGAGCTCGGCATCGACTGGAACAAGAAATACGTCAAATGCGCCCGCGTCACCGGGGACGTGATGGGTAAGTATCACCCACACGGCAACGCAGCGATCTACGATGCACTGGCGCGTATGGCGCAGGACTGGTCTCTCCGCCTGCCGCTGATCGACGGCCAGGGCAACTTCGGTTCGGTCGACGGCGACCCGCCGGCAGCCGAGCGCTACACCGAATGCCGCCTGCAGAAGGCGGCCCATACGCTGCTCGACGATCTCGACAAGGAAACCGTCGATTTCCGCGACAACTATGATGGCACGCTGAGCGAGCCGTCCGTCGTCCCCGCGAAGTTCCCCAACCTGCTCGTCAATGGCGCCGGCGGTATCGCCGTCGGCATGGCGACGAACATCCCGCCGCATAACCTGGTCGAAGTCATCGACGGCTGCATGGCGCTCATCGACAATCCGGCGATCGAACTGCCGGAATTGATGGAGATCATCCCGGGCCCGGACTTCCCGACCGGCGCATTGATCCTCGGCCGCTCCGGCATCCGTTCGGCCTACGAGACCGGCCGCGGTTCGGTCATCATGCGTGGCCGTGCGCATGTCGAGCCGATGCGCGGCGACCGCGAGCAGATCATCATCACCGAGATCCCCTTCCAGGTGAACAAGGCAACGATGATCGAGAAGATGGCCGAACTGGTGCGCGAGAAGCGCATCGAGGGCATCTCGGATCTGCGCGACGAATCGGACCGTCAAGGCTATCGCGTCGTCATCGAACTGAAGCGCGACGCCAATGCCGACGTCATCCTGAACCAGCTCTACCGCTACACGCCGCTGCAGACCTCCTTCGGCTGCAACATGGTGGCGCTGAACGGCGGCAAGCCGGAACAGATGACGCTGCTCGATATGCTGCGTGCTTTCGTCTCCTTCCGCGAGGAAGTCGTTAGCCGGAGAACGAAATACCTGCTGCGCAAGGCGCGTGACCGCGCCCACGTCCTGGTCGGTCTCGCAATTGCCGTTGCCAACATCGACGAAGTGATCAAGCTGATCCGGCATGCGCCCGATCCGCAGACCGCACGCGAACAGTTGATGGAACGCCGCTGGCCCGCCCATGACGTCGACAGCCTCATCCGGCTGATCGACGATCCGCGCCACCGGATCAATGAAGACAACACCTACAACCTGTCGGAAGAACAGGCGCGCGCCATCCTCGACCTGCGCCTGCAGCGCCTGACCGCGCTCGGCCGCGACGAAATCGGCGACGAACTCAACAAGATCGGCGAGGAAATCAAGGATTACCTCGACATCCTGTCCTCGCGCCTGCGCATCATGAGCATCGTCAAGAACGAGCTCATCGCCATCCGTGACGAATTCGGCACCCAGCGCCGAAGCGAGATCATGGAAGGCGGCCCTGACATGGACGATGAGGACCTCATCGCCCGTGAAGATATGGTCGTGACCGTCTCGCATCTCGGCTACATCAAGCGCGTGCCGCTGACGACCTACCGGGCGCAGCGCCGCGGCGGCAAGGGCCGCTCGGGCATGGCGACCCGGGACGAGGATTTCGTTACCCGGCTATTCGTCGCCAATACCCATACGCCTGTTCTGTTCTTCTCCTCGCGTGGCATCGTCTACAAGGAGAAGGTCTGGCGCCTGCCGATCGGCACGCCGCAATCGCGCGGCAAGGCGCTGATCAACATGCTGCCGCTGGAACCCGGCGAACGCATCACCACGATCATGCCGCTGCCCGAGGACGAGGCGACCTGGGAAAACCTCGACGTCATGTTCTCGACGACCCGCGGCACGGTTCGCCGCAACAAGCTGTCGGACTTCGTCCAGGTCAACCGCAACGGCAAGATCGCGATGAAGCTCGAGGAGGAGGGCGACGAGATCCTCTCCGTCGACACCTGCACGGAGCATGACGACGTCATGCTGACCACGGCGCTCGGCCAGTGCATCCGCTTCCCGGTCGACGACGTGCGCGTCTTTGCCGGCCGCAACTCGATCGGCGTTCGTGGCATCAACCTCGGCGACGGCGACCGCATCATCTCGATGGCGATCCTTGGCCATGTCGATGCCGAGCCGTGGGAACGGGCAGCCTATCTGAAGCGTGCAGCCGCCGAGCGGCGCACGACGAACGGCGAAGAGGAAGAAATCGCTCTGGTCGGCGAGGAAGTCACCGACGGCGGCGAACTCAGCAACGAACGCTTCGAAGAACTAAAGGCACGCGAACAGTTCGTGCTGACGGTCTCGGAGAAGGGCTTCGGCAAGCGCTCGTCGTCCTACGATTTCCGCACCTCGGGCCGCGGCGGCAAGGGCATCCGCGCCACCGACACCTCGAAGACGGCGGAAATCGGCGTACTCGTTGCAGCCTTCCCGATCGAAGACAACGACCAGATCATGCTCGTCTCCGATGGTGGCCAATTGATCCGCGTGCCGATCAATGGCGTCCGGCTTGCGAGCCGCGCGACCAAGGGCGTCACCATCTTCTCGACCGCCAAGGACGAGAAGGTCGTTTCGGTCGAGCGCATCAGCGAGCCTGAGGGCGACGAGGAAGGCGAGGAGGCGGCTGTCGAGAACGGAGCGCCGGAAACGCCAGCCGAATCCGAGGGTTAACTGCCCACGCGATAGTAGCGCCAAGGATTTTGAAGCCCGCCATCTTGGCGGGCTTTTCTATTGGCGGCGCACGCGTCCCTTTGCGGCAACGCAACTTGCCCACGAGATCGAAGCGTGTTACGCGCGAACCATGGAAAATGTCGGCAACGTCAACGCTTCGATTATTCGCACCATTCATCGAATGGTGGGTTGACGCGCGCTCCTTTTCCGAAAGCAGCAACCCGCCGCAAGGCGGGTTTTGTCTATCCGTCTTGCGCAAACCCAAGAGACGGACATGTCAGATCACGAACTGAAACAGGTTATCCAAGCTGCCGACCGTGCAATCACGGCAGAAGATTTTGAGAGCCTGATGGACTTCTACGCCGACGACGCGACGCTGGTCGTCAAACCCGGTCTCTACGCGACCGGAAAGCCCCAGATCCAAAGAGCGTTCGTGGCGATCGCCGCCCATTTCAAGAACCAGATGAAAGTCCGCCAGGGCGAGATGAAAGTGATCGAAGGAGGCGACACCGCGCTCGTCATCATGGAAACGGTACTCGATACGGTGGACGCGGAGGGCGCCGATGTCTCCATCGTGAGGCGGGCAACCTACGTCTTCCGCAAGACGGATGCCGGCAAATGGCTTTGCGTCATCGACAATTCCTACGGCACAACGCTGCTTGATGGGTAGTCGCCGCGCTAAGTGGAAGCATCACCGTCCTGGGCTGCAGGTGCGACACTGCGAATGTAGTCGCGCAGCCCCTTGGCGAGCGCATCGAAAGTGACGCGGCAGCGCGGCGCCGTTTTCAGGTTCTCGTGCATCACCAGCCAGGTATCGAGCTTCATCTCGAAGAGACCAGGCAGCACCGGGAGAAGGTCGGGGTCGCGCGCTGCCAGCCCGTTCTGGCAGATGCCGATGCCGAAGCCGGCGCGGATCGCTGCGAGCTGGGCAAGGTTGCTGTCGGCCTTGAGCGCAAACCGTGCCGTCGGCAGTTCGGGCGACCGGGCGATGATCGCCCGGATCGCGGCGGTTTCCCGGTCGTAGCCGATCAGGCTGTGATCGGCGAGATCGGTCAGTGCCTGCGGCATGCCGCGCCGCGCGATGTAGCTGCGGTGGGCGTGAAAACTGATGGGGACGACGCCGAGGTGGCGGGCGATCAATGCATCCTGCGCGGGCGCGACCATACGCACAGCGATATCGGCCTCCTGACGCAGCAGGTCCTCCACGGTGTCGGAGGCGGAGAGTTCGATCATCAGCTCCGGATAGGCCTCGTGCAGCTTCGCCAGGATCGGCGGCAGGACCTCGATGCCGATGACCTCGCTGGCGCTGATGCGCACAGTACCGCTGACGGCATCACGCTGGCTGGACGCGGCACGCAAGAGTGCCGCAGATGTCGCGGAGAGCGTCTCGGCATAGGGCCGGAGCGCCAGCGCGGCATCGGTCGGCAGCAGGCCATGCGGGGAGCGCACGAAGAGCGGATAGCCAAGTGCCGCTTCCATGGCGTCCACGTGCCGGCCGACGGTCGGCTGCGTCAAGCCAAGCTCGCGGGCGGCCGCCGATAGCGACCCCTCCCGCAGCACAGCGAGAAACGTTCTGTAGAAATCCCAGCTCAAATCTATTCTGCTCATATATTTCAGTATATCTGATCAAGATTTTTCGGCAATTCCGTTTAGCTCTGCTTTGCGTGATCCTGTCTTCATCGAAACGGATGGAGCGAGACATGGCCGAGATGCAGGAAAGAACAAAGAGCGCGCTGGTGCTCGGCGCGACGGGCGGTATTGGCAGCGCCGTGGCACGCGGGCTCAGCAGGCGCGCCTGGCAGGTGCGCGCCTTGAACCGAAACGCCGAGAGGGCAGCGCAGGCGGAGCCGGCGTTCGACTGGCGGCAAGGCGATGCCATGGACGCACGCGACGTTCGCGCTGCGGCGGAAGGGGTCGATCTGATCGTGCATGCCGTCAATCCGCCCGGCTACCGCAACTGGGGAACCCTGGTGCTGCCGATGCTCGACAACACCATCGCGGCTGCGAAAGCCTCGGGCGCGCGCATCCTCCTGCCGGGAACGATCTATAATTTCGGCCGGGATGCCTTTCCCATTCTGACCGAGGACGCCCCGCAGAACCCTGACACCGACAAGGGCCTGATCCGCAAGGAGATGGAGCGTCGCCTGAAGGGCGCGTCCGAGGCAGGCATCGGCGTCATCATCGTTCGGGCAGGAGACTTCTTCGGCCCGGGAGCCGCCAACAACTGGTTTTCGCAAGGGTTGGTAAAGCCCGGAAAACCGGTGACGGCGATTTCCTATCCCGGCCGTGAAGGCACCTCCCACCAGTGGGCCTATCTGCCCGATGTCGCGGAAACCATGCTCCGCCTCGTGGAGCGTGCCGAAAGCCTGCCGCGCTTTGCCGTCTATCATATGCGCGGCTTCCTCGACCGGAACGGAACGGAGATGGTGGCGGCGATCCGCCGCGTCGTCGGCAAGCCGGAGCTACCCGTCAGGGCTTTTCCCTGGTGGCTGATCGGCCTTGTCTCGCCTTTCGTCCCGCTGTTCAGGGAACTGCGCAAGATGCGCTACGTTTGGCGCGAACCTCTGAGAATGCCGAACGAGCGGCTCCTGGCGGTTCTCGGCGAAGAACCGCATACGCCAATCGACGAGGCGGTCGCAACGACGCTCAGGGGACTTGGTTGCATGCCTATAGAGGCAGAGGCCAGAACGGCCACTGGTGACCGCGTTCTCGCGTAGTGGAATTGCCTGGCGAAGCCGTTACGGCTAGCGGCACGGGTGGCGCGTCGAACCGTCAGTTCCTGAAGACAAGGCAGGCGCCACCGCTCTTGCGAATGGTGGCGCAGAGCTTGTTTGCTTCCGCCTGGGTCTCGCGGCCGATGCGTGCGGCGTAGCGGATCCTGAGGCCAAAGCTGGCATTGCGCTCCCTGAGCAGGAGGGCCTTCTCGCTGCGGATCGGTTCCGGCAGGCGCTTGGCAGCACGCACAAACAATCGCTGCGCCACCGACTTCTGGAAGTGCGCGGCGAGTTGCACGCCCCAGGGCGCCCATTCAGCTTCGTCGATCACCTCGATATCGCGAAGGTTGCGGGTGCTGGCGAGCGCCACGCAACCATCGAGAAAGGTCTTGCCCTTGTCGAGCGTCAGGTCGAGCGTCTTCGGTGGATTGTCGCGCCAGTCCTCGACGCTGTAGGCGGTGATCGCCAGGACGTAGTTGCGCGTCTCAGTCGGCAGCCAATCGACCTCGAGAAAACGCTCCAGCCCGTTTTCTCCGGCATTGTAGGCGGCGGCGGCAAAGCCGAGATTGCCGTAGCGCGACTTGAGCTCGTTCAGATATTCCGCGGACTTGCCCAGCGCTTCGACGACATCGAAGCTGTTGTTGAGCCCCCGCATCTTCGCCGTTCCAGGCATGAACTGCGCGATCCCTTCGGCCCCCTTGGGGCTGACCGCATTCGGCCGGAACAGGCTTTCACGCCAGATCAGGCGGGCGAAGAAGGCCGCGGGCAGGTCGTTCACCGTCGCGTAATGGTCGATCACGCCGCAAACATCGCGGGCGAAGTTCTCCTTGCTGATGCAGAGCGCCTTCGCGGGATCGATGACAGACCGCCCTGAATAGACGCATTTCGGTTGGGGGAGGAGCTCATCGATACGAGCGGCCGCGGGGACCGCTCTGTATGCCGGAAGGCTGACAAGCAGCGCCAGCGCCGCTCTCGCGACCCGTGCCCAAGCGCCCGCTCTCACCTTCCGCCGAAGACCCACGTTTAAGTGTTTCCAGAAACAGTCCTTGCGCGTTCATAGCATCTAAGACCGCCTCGACAAACGGTCATTGTCGAGACGGTCTAGCGCGGCGAACCTGTCGGGAGCACCAATTGCATGAATGTCAGATCGAGCCAGCGGCCGAATTTCGTGCCGACTTCGCGCATGCGGCCGGTGTCGACAAAGCCCAGTTGGGCATGAAGGCGGATCGAGGCCGTGTTTTCCGATTCGATGCCCGCGATCATCACGTGTTTGCCCAGCCGCTCAGCCTCGGCGATCAGCGCGACCATAAGCTTGCGGCCAATGCCACCGCCGCGCCGATCCTTGTGAACATAGACGGAGTGCTCGACCGTGTGGCGATAACCGTCGAAGGCGCGCCAATCGCCAAAGGACGCATAACCGACGACGTCGCCTTCATCGGAGACGGCCACCAGCACCGGATAGCCCGCGTCCACGCGCGCCTTCAGCCAGGCCGTCCGATTGGCGACGTCGACCAAGGTCTCGTTCCAGATCGCCGTCGTGTTTGCCACGGCGTCGTTGTAGATCTCGCAGATGACTGACAGATCGTCTTGGATGGCCGCTCGGATCAGCATGCTTGCTCCTCACATTCGTTCACTATATGACTACGATATGGATACTAAAGTAGACAGCCTGGATCAACGGCTCAGTGAACGAATTCGGCTCGAAAGAGAAGCGCGCGGCTGGTCGCTGAGCGAGCTTTCGGAGCGCTCGGGTGTCTCGCGCGCAATGATCCACAAGGTCGAGCGGGGCGACAGCAGCCCGACGGCAACATTGCTCGCCAAGCTTGCGGGCGCGTTCGGGCTCTCCATGTCCAGCCTGATCGCGCGCGCAGAAATGAGCCAGGGCAGGCTGTCGCGACGCCGGGACCAATCGGTCTGGCGCGATCCACAAACAGGATATCTCCGGCGCCACGTGTCACCGATGTCGGAGCTGCCGCTCGAACTGGTCGAGATCGAGCTTCCGGCAGGCGCCGACGTGTCGATCCCGGCATCCGCCTATGCGCTTCATCGTCGATGGATATGGGTGAAGCAGGGCAGCCTGACCTTTGTGGAAGGCCTCGATACCCATGTTCTCGGCGAGGGGGATTGCCTGGAGCTTGGCCCGCCGCAGGATTGCGTTTTCCGCAACGCCAGCGGCGAGACCTGTATCTACGCCGTCGTCCTGTTGAGGACCGGCTGAACTTAACGGTCGAGCTCGGCGATTGCGATCTGCGCCATCGCCAGGTCGCTCTCCACGCCGAAGTCGTCACCATCCTCCAGGAACCAGGCGGCGGAAAGCCCGGCATAGGCCAACACCCAATTCAGGATGCGGCGCGGGTGAAGGCCGGTCTCCTCGGCGACGATGGGCAGGTGCCGCTGCAGCCGGCCCGGCGCGGTGACCAGGGGCAGCTCCGGATTGCAGAACAGGTTGGCATAGTCGTAGCCGCGATCGCCAAGGACGCGCTTCGGGTCGATTGCCAGCCAGCCGCGGTCGCCGAAATCAAGAATGTTGGCGTGATGCACGTCGCCATGCAGCACGACAGGTGGTTCCGGATCGGCAAACAGGCCTTTCGCCGCCTCGAGCGCACGGACAAAAAAGCCGCCTTGAGCAGGAGCGGCCGCCTCAAGTGAAGCGAACCATTTGTCGAGCGGCACGAGATCCTGGGGAACGGGTGTCGAACGCGGAGCATGAAGCTCGGCAACGGTGCGGCAGATGATGCGCGTCACGTCTTCATCGCTTCCCGTCATCGCCATGTGAAAGAGGTTGCGCTGGCTGTCCGTGCGCTCCATCAGGACGGCATCGCCATCGGACTCATAGACTTTTGCCGCACCGTGCCCGTTCCAGTAGAGCATCGGCAGGCGACCGAACTTTTCCTCGGGATCCTGCGCGACTTTCAGCATCGCCGACTGGTTGCGGTAGCGGACGGGTTGAAGATGGCTGGAAGGCGTGACGATAATTTCGCCGTCAGGCTGCAATGACCATTTTTCAAAATATCTAGAAAACATGAGGAGTTAATTTCCCAATGGACAAATGCCCCGTCGGGTGACGGGGCATCGGCCATGTGGGAGCGTCAGGCAACCTGTTCAAGGGCCGGATAGTCGGTGTAGCCCATGGCGCCGCCACCATAGAAGGTCGTCTGATCCGGCGTATTGAGCGGCGCGTCGCGCTTCAGCCGCTCGACGAGATCCGGATTGGCAATAAACGATTTGCCGAAAGCGACGAGATCGGCTTCGCCGTCCTTGATCGTCTTCACCGCCAGCGCCCTGTCATAGCCGTTGTTCGTCATCCAGGCAGCCTTGCCGCCCGCCGCGACATAGGTGGAACGCAGCGCGTCATAATCGAATGGCCGGTCGCCCTGCTGATGGTCACGTGGACCACCCGTCGCGCCTTCGATGATGTGGATGTAGGCGAGGGGATAGCGAGCGAGGTTCTTGACCGCATAGCCGAAGAGCGTGTGCGGCTCCGGATCGAAAACGTCGTTGGCCGGCGTGACGGGCGAAAGGCGGATGCCGACGCGTCCGGCGCCGATTTCCTTCGTCACGGCATCCATGACCTCAAACAGGAAGCGGGCACGGTTCTCGATCGAACCGCCGTAGGCATCCGTGCGGTGGTTCGAGCCGGAACGCAGGAACTGGTCGATGAGATAGCCGTTGGCCGCATGGATCTCGATGCCATCGAAGCCGGCGTCGATCGCAGCGCGCGCAGCCTTGCGGTAGTCCTCGACGATACCTCCGATCTCGGCGACATCAAGCGCGTGCGGTTCGGAGGTTTCGGCAAAGGAACCGGTACCGTCAGAATTGATCAGATAGGTCTTGGACTTGGCACGGATTGCAGAGGGCGCAACCGGCTTCAAACCATCCGGCTGCAGCGAATTGTGCGAGATACGGCCGACATGCCACATCTGGACGACGATCCGGCCACCCTTCGCATGCACCGCATCCGTCACCTTGCGCCAGCCTTCCAGTGCCTCCGGCGTATAGAGACCGGGCACGTCGGCATAGCCCTGGCCCTGCTGGGTGATCGCCGTTCCCTCGGTGATCAGCAAGCCGGCCGTCGCGCGCTGCTCGTAATAGGTGACGTTCAGTGTGTTCGGAACGGCGCCGGGAGAACGATTGCGTGTCAACGGCGCCATGACGATGCGGTTCTTCAGCGCGATGTCGCCAATGGTGATGGGGTCGAAAAGCGAGGCCATGGGAGGTCCTTTCATGGAGGTCTGCTTGGGAGGAGCTGTTTGCTTTTAGAGATCGCCGATGCTTTTGAGGAAGGCGGCAATCGTCTCTTCATCGCGGCGGTAGAAGATCCACTGGCCAACCCGGCGCGTCGTCACGAGGCCGGCGCGCTGAAGCACTGCGAGATGCGAGGAAACGGTCGACTGCGACAGGCCGCAGCGTTCGAACTGACCGGCGCATACGCCGAGATCGAGCGGATGTTCCTGTGTTGGGAAATGGAGCTGAGGCTCCTTCAGCCAGGCGAGGATGTTCACCCGCACTGGATGGGCAAGCGCCTTCAATATCTCGTCTCGATCCATTGTATATCGCCATATCGTGTTTTATCGATAGATGTATCGCCAAAACTCGATATTCAAATCACAAGACCGTGAACACCATGACGGCAAAAAAAGAGGGCCTCAAGAAAACTTGGGCCCTTGTAGTTGTGAAGGTAATAAGAACCTCCAGAGGGGAACAGCTAATGCGGTGGCGGGGGAGGAGGAGCCACCAAGAATGCATCAGCTGCATTTTGATATGGGAAGCGAAGTATCGGCTTTCAATAGCCGACTGTGATTTTCGTCACGGCTCGCTCGTCTTCAAACAGTAGACAAAAAAAGAGGGCCACAAGATGACTTGGGCCCTTATAAGTTGTGAAGGTAATTAAACCTCCAGAGGGGAACAGCTGCTGCGGTGGCACTGGGAGGAGAAGCCACCAAAGATGCATCAGCTGAGTTTGGTATGCTGCTTTTTTGGGCGGGCAGCAATCATTTAATATGCATGACAGCCATGCCATGTGCGCATCCCTGCCTATTTCTGCATCGCACAATGAAAATGCGCCGCATAAAATAGAGGGCGCATTCAAAATATCAAATTAAAAACATATAGTTACGGGAACAGCCAAGAAATGCTCACAAAAAGAGCATTTGCCGATTGAACGTCAGAAGTTCCAGTTCCGGGCCTTGGCGACGATGTAATCGCGGAAGACCTTGAGCTTGGCGGCATTCTTCATCTCGTCCGGATAGCAGAAATAGGTATCGAACGAGGGGATGTCGGCGCTGATCGGAAGCTGTATGAGGCCCGGATCGCGGCCAACGATATAGTCAGGCAGCATCGCAACGCCGATGCCCAGGAGGCAGGCCCGCTTGATCGAGGTCTGGCTGTTGATCTGCAGGTGCGACACGCGCGGATTGTCGGAATCGCGGCCGGCGATTTCGAGCCAGTTGACGTCGAGCAGATAGTTCGGCGCCGGCTCACCGAAGGTGATGATGCGGTGATTGTCGAGATCCTCGACCGACTGCGGCTCGCCGTATTTGTTGATATAGGAGGGTGCTGCATAGACGTGCATGTGCACCGTGAACAGCTTGCGCTGAATGAGGTCCGACTGCTGCGGCTGGCGCAGGCGGATGGCGCAGTCCGCATGGCGCATGTTCACGTCGAGCTCTTCATTGTCGAGGATGAGCTGGACCTGCACGTCCGGGTGCAGCGACATGAACTCCTGGATCTTGTCGGTGAGCCAGCCCTGGCCGAGGCCGACGGTCGTGGTGATGCGCAGCTTGCCGCTTGGCTTGTCCGTGGTTTCGCTCAGCTGGACCTTGACGCTTTCGAGCTTCATCAGCACTTCGTGCGCCGTCCGGTAGAGGATCTCGCCCTGTTCGGTGAGGATCAGGCCGCGCGCATGGCGGTGGAACAGCTTGATGCCGACATCCTGCTCAAGAGAGCTCACCTGCCGGCTGATCGCCGATTGCGAAAGATGGAGCTTGTCTGCCGCATGCGTGAATGACCCAGCCTCGGCCGCCGCGTGAAAAATGCGCAGTTTGTCCCAGTCCAGCGACATGAAGTCCCCCATAAGAAACCACTCCGGAAGACGGGGTCCTGTCTTCCGGATGTGGCTGATGCGTCTGTTCCCACACGGGGCGAGGTGCCTCAGCGGCACCACCCCGATTCGCAGCTTCTATTCGGCTGCAATTGCGACGGGCATATGACCCGCCAGGTATTTCTCGGTCTCGAGCGCTGCCATGCAGCCCATGCCGGCCGCCGTCACCGCCTGACGATAGATGTCGTCCGTCACGTCGCCTGCGGCAAAAACGCCGGGCACGTCGGTCGCCGTCGAATCGGCCGCGGTCCACAGATAGCCGTTGGACTTTTGCCGAAGCTTGCCTTTGAAAAGTTCGACCGCCGGGGCGTGACCAATCGCGACGAACACCCCGTCGGTGACCATGTCGGAGGTTTCGCCGGTCTTGGTGTTGCGCAGCTTCACGCCGTCGACCGAGGCGGGCATCGGCGGCTTGGCCGGTGCGCCCAGATATTCGACGACCTCATGGTCCCAGATCACCTTGACGTTCGGCTTGGCGAACAGGCGCTCCTGCAGGATTTTCTCGGCGCGGAAGGAATCGCGGCGGTGCACGACGGTGACGGTCTTGGCAAGGTTCGACAGGTAAAGCGCTTCTTCAACGGCCGAGTTGCCACCGCCAACGACGATGACATCCTTGTTGCGGTAGAAGAAACCGTCGCAGGTGGCGCAGGCCGAGACGCCGAAGCCCATGAAGGTCGGCTCGGTCTCGATCCCAAGCCATTTCGCCTTGGCGCCGGTGGCGATGATCAGGGCGTCCGCCGTCCAGTCGGTGCCGCTATCGGTCTTGATGCGGAACGGGCGCACGGACAGATCGACGTCAGTCACGAGATCGTTGACGATCTCGGCACCGACATGGGTCGCCTGCTTCAGCATCTGCTCCATCATCCACGGGCCCTGGACCGGGTCGGCATAGCCCGGATAATTCTCCACGTCGGTGGTGATCATCAACTGGCCGCCCTGTTCCAGGCCGGCGATCAGCACCGGCTCGAGCAGGGCGCGCGCCGTATAGATGGCGGCCGTATAACCGGCCGGGCCGGAGCCGATGATCAGCACTTTCACGTGACGGGCAGTCATAGTCTTGTCCTTCGTTCACGGGGAGAGAGAGAACGCTCTCGTCCGATTCCATTGCGTCAATGGGAAATAGTTCCATAGTTTAGGTATTCCCTACCATGACTTTCAAGGGCGTCGGCCCTGATACACACAAGTGCTTGAGCGCCAAGCCTAGTTTTGCCACCAGATGACGCGTTTGTGCACCAGGTTCGGCCATCCGATCCGTCTTTACCGAGCCATGCGCCGGGAGCAGTGCGGCAGCGGAATGAATGCCGCATCCGGCCAAGAGGATGCCGCTTCGGACGGTGGCGGCCCATTTTTGCGGTAAGACCGGTGTCAGCCATGCCATTTTCCCGCGAATAGTCGGCGGGACTGCTTGTTGTCCAGCGGGTTTGGCGATATTTCACGCGGATTCACTTTGCTGGAGAAGCATATGGGGTTGAATGCCGGCCGTGCTTGGTTCCATCGCGCTGCGCTCGGCCACGCACCGACTCGAGACGACCTCGCCCTCCTGGAGCGCGCCTTGCCGAGAATCTCGACCGAGATGATCGCGGCTGCGCCGGGATAGGGGACGCACCAGTCAACTTCGCCGGCCATCGGGGCCAGCTCAACCGTCAGCAAATACAAAGTTTTTGACTTTGCCCTCGCGCAAAATGTCACCACGCAAAAAGGACGAACGTTCATGACGAAACAAGTCGAGCTCGACGCAATCGATCTCAAGATCCTTCGCGAGCTCCAGCGTGATGGCCGGATGACCAATGTCGATCTCGCCCAAAGGGTCGGCATCTCTGCGCCGCCGTGCCTCAGGCGCGTGCGCAAGCTCGAGGAAACCGGCGTCATCAAGGGCTATCACGCGCTCCTGAACGCACCGGCACTCGGCTTCGATCTCGTCGCTTTCTGTATGGTGGGTCTGAAGCGCCAGTCGGAAGCTGACCTGAAGGCTTTTGCCGCGGCAACGGCCGAATGGCAGATCGTCCGCCAAGCCTGGACAGTTTCCGGCGAAAGCGACTTTTTGCTGCATTGTGTCGCCGAGAATCTGACGGCTTTCCAGGATTTCGTCATCGAAGTGCTGACGGCCAACGAACGGGTAGACACGGTGCGCACGATGCTGACCATTCGCCAGGTCAAGGATATCGGCCTCGTTCAGATCTAAGGCCCGCCCATGAGCAAGCTTCCGCTTTCCGCCTTCATCATCTGCCAGAACGAAGAAGCCTACCTCGGCAATTGCATCGAGAGCCTCGAGCAATGCGCGGAAATCGTCATCGTCGATTCCGGTTCGACCGATGGCACGCCGGCACTCGTGCAGTCCTATATCGACAAGGGTTGGCCGATCCGCTTCCTGCATGAGCCCTGGCGAGGGTATGCCGGCCAGAAGCAGTTCGCCCTCGATCAGTGCACGCAGCCGTGGTGCCTCAACATCGATTCCGACGAGCGCCTGGACGAGCCACTGAAGGCGCTGCTGCCATCGCTGCTCGATGCACCGGCGGAGACGGTCGGCTGGCGCGTCGCCCGCAGGCCCTATCTGATCGGTTACGGCTACACGCCCGAACGGGTGCACGAGCGGCGGAACCTCCGGCTGATCCGCCAGGGCAGGGGACGCTACGACCTCAATCAGAAGGTCCATGAGGGGATCGTTCCGGACGGTGCCGTCAGTGCCGCACGCAAGGGAAGCCTGCTGCATTACCGGCCGCTGATCATCGACGAGCAGATCCTCAAGGAAAACAAATATTCGACGCTGAAGGCAGACCAGCAGTTTGCGGCCGGAAAGTCCGCGCGACCCTACAAGATGCTGTTCAGCCCACCGCTCTATTTCTACCGGCTCTATTTCCGCAATGGCCTTTGGCGCTGCGGCTTTCCGGGTTTCATCGAAGCGACGACGGGGGCGGTCTACGCCTTCCTGACCGCAGCCAAGATCTATCAGAGGCACGCGCTGAAGCGCCGTCCGAACCATGACGACATGGATCGGCGCCAGACCAGCCCGTGAGGTTCCCATGAAAATCATGCACTTTCATTTCGGCAAGGACGGCGGCGCAGAGCGCTTCTTCGTTCATCTGGTGAATGCGCTTGGCGAGCGCGGCGTCGAGCAGACCTCGGTCATCCGGCCCGGACGCATCTGGCGGAAGGATATCGAAGGTGCAACGCGCATCATCGAAAGCAATTTCCGCAACCTGTCGCTCGACCGGATCCTTTTGCCGATGAAGGTCAGCAGCATGGCGCGCCGCGAGAAGCCGGACGCGCTCTTTGCCTGGATGCCGCGCGCCAGCCGCCTCATGCCGAACTACAAGGGCTGCATCAAGATTTCCCGCCTCGGCGACTATCCGCTGCGTCTCGACTATTTCCGCAATACCGATTGTCTCGTCTGCAACACGCCCGGAATTGCCGAGCATGTGCGCAAGATCGGCTGGAAACGCGACGTCGAGGTGATCTCCAACTTCACCGGGACGGAACGCGTCGCGCCAGTCAGTCGCGCCACGCTCGACACGCCGGAGAATGTGCCGGTCGTCATGTCGATGGGGCGGTTCGTGCCGCGCAAGGGCTTCCACACGCTGATACAAGCCATCGCCAAGGTGCCGGACGCCTATCTCTGGCTGGTCGGCGACGGCGAGGAGCGGGAAAACCTCGAGAAGCTTGCGGCCGACCTCGGGGTGGCGAAGCGCGTACGCTTTGCCGGCTGGCAGAAGGATACGCGGCCTTTCCTCGCTGCCTCGGACATTTTCGTCATGGCCTCGAGCCATGAACCGCTCGGCAATGTCATCCTCGAGGCCTGGGCCCAGGGCACGCCGGTTGTCTCCAGCCGTTCGGAAGGGCCGCAATGGTTCATGCGCGACGGCGAGAACGGCTTGATGGTCGATATCGGCGATGCCGACGGTTTCGCGCAAGCGATCGACCGCATCGCGAGCGACGCGTCACTGGGCGAACGCCTCGCCGAACGCGGCCACGAGACCTTGATGAACCAGTTCTCAAAACAGGCGATCACTGACGCCTACTTGAAGCTCTTCGCTTCAAAACGCTGAGCTAATTTCGCTCGCGCGGCTGCCACACGAATGGCAGCCGATCAGGAACGCATCAGCCGTTCGTAGACGGCGTTGATCGCACGGGCCTCGCCCTCGATCGCGAAGGAGGCGCAGGTCAGCCCCAGGCCGTTGGCGCCTGCCATCGTGCGGCGGCGATCATCGTCCATGAAGCCGGCAGTCGCTTCAACCATCGCCTGCAGATCGTTTGCCGCAATGACCGTACCGGTTTCCTGCTCGCCGACGACGACCAGTTCCGAAAACGCACCGACATCGGTCGCAATAACCGGCACACCGGTTGCCATGGCTTCGAGCGGCGTCAGGCCAAAACCTTCCCAGCGCTGCGGCGCGATGAAGAGATCAAGCGCGCGATACCAATCGGGAATGTTGGTGTGCTCGCCGACGAAACGGATGCGGTCCGTCAGCCCGGCCTTTGCGACCCGTTCCTTCAACTCGTTCTCGAACGCCACATGCGGGCCGGTCGCGCGCCCCGCGACGATGGCGCTCCAGCCCGGCCGGCAGGGGAGCAACGCGATCATGCTATCAACGAAGAGGTCGGTTCCCTTCTGCTTACGCACCCGTCCGAAGCAGCCGACATATTTCTGCGCCGGATCGAGCCCGAGCGCAGACTTGGCGGCGACTGTATCCGCCGGCGGCTGGAAGCGTTTCGTGTCGATGCCGTGCAGGATGACCGTGTTCGGCACTTCGAGATAGGCGGCGGTCTTGCCGCTCGTCGCGATCACCGCATCCATCCTGGAGATCAGGAACTTGCTCCAGCCAGTGTGGCGCCGCTGCGAAGCCGAGGTGAAGACGATCTTCAGCTTCATGCCGAGCAGATCGCGCAGCACGATCGCCGGCAGCATCTCGACGTTACGGCGTGCATGCCAGACCCGGCAGGGCCGACCATCCGGTGCGCTCCACAAGCGCAGGAGATCGCGGAATCGGATCGAGGGCAGGGTGTCCGGCAGCCCCGGGCCAAGCACGGCGACCTTTTCGCCAAGCGTGCGCTGGATCGGAACCAACTGGATAATGGTGGACGTCACGCCCGAGAGGCGGCGCTTGAAATTGGGAGCGATGACCTCGACGTTCCGGATATCGGCCACGAAAGCGCACTCCTTGCGCGAGCAACGATCGTCTTTTGGAAAGAGAGAAATGGGGCGAAGGGAGGCTTCGCCCCTGCCGGGGCTGATCAGCCCCAGTTGACCGCGAGAATTTCGTAGGCCTTGGAGCCGCCGGGGGCGTTCACTTCGATGGAATCGCCGACTTCCTTGCCGATCAGGGCGCGCGCGATCGGCGACGAGATCGAGATGCGGCCAGCCTTCACGTCGGCTTCCTGGTCGCCGACGATCTGATAGGTCTTTTCCTCTTCGGTGTCCTCGTCAACGAGCTTGACCTTGGCGCCGAATTTGATCTTGGAGCCGGACATCTTCGAGAGATCAATGACTTCCGCGCGGGCGATCAAGTCTTCGAGCTCAGTGACGCGGCCTTCGTTATGGCTCTGCGCCTCCTTGGCGGCATGGTATTCGGCATTTTCCGACAGGTCGCCATGTGCACGGGCTTCGGCGATCGCCTCGATGATTCGTGGTCGTTCTTCCTGCTGGCGCCAGCGCAGCTCCTCCTGCAGGTTGACGAATCCACCCTGTGTCATCGGCACTTTTTCGACCATTTCATTGTCCTTCATCAAGCACGAGGCGCCGCCCTTTGGGCGGCGCCAACGCAAAAGAAAACGGTCTCCGGCGCGTAAACACCGGAACCGTCCGAAACTTCGAACCTTCGTTATAGCAGAAACGGAAGCGCGAAAGCCAGATATTTCGCCACCATCCACCGAAGCCAACAAACCATCCGCAACTTGTAGACGAAGGAAACCGGTGGCAAGTTTTGCAGAAACAGCTTTACCTCAACTGCGGTTGAGGTCGTATCAGAACTGCTCCTGCAGAATATCACGAGGAAGCATGGCGCATGGATCTGGCCAAGGATCACCACATCAAGACAGGCCCGAACGCGGAGCCGCAAGCGGATGGCCGCTGGAGCGAACTGCTCCGGCCCGACTATCTGGCGGCAACGGTCACACTTTGCCTTGGGGTCGCACTCTTTGCGTTCAATGAATTTTTCATTTCGACGGCGCTACCGACGGCTGTCGCGCAGATCGGCGGCGCCACGCTGCTTTCCTGGGCGGTTACGCTCTATCTCGTCTTTGCGATTCTCGGCGGCGCGCTTGCTGCCAATCTGAAGGCGAGGTTCGGCGCACGTGGCACGCTGATTGCTGCCGCCGTCGTATTTGTCGCCGGAACCATGATCGCGACGACCGCGAGCAGCATGCCGCAGGTGCTTGCCGGACGGGTGTTCCAGGGATTCGGCGAAGGTATCATCGCCGCGGTCTGCTACGCACTGATCCCGGAACTCTTCCCGCCGCGGCTGGTGCCGAAGATCTTCGGAGCCGAAGCCATCGTCTGGGCAATGGCCGCCTTCGGCGGTCCGCTCGTCTCCGGATTCCTGACGGAGCATTGGTCCTGGCGGGCGGCCTTCGGCGTCAATATACCGGCAGCAGCAATCTTCGTGGTGCTCGTCCTCGCCATCGTCCCTGCACAGAAGATACCAGCCACGAAATCACGTCCGATTCCGCTCCTGCGGTTGGTCATCGTCGGAACCGGCATCCTGCTGATATCGGTATCGACCACGGCCAGAAGCGTCCCCTTGATGGTCGCGGCGCTGGCGACAGCGCTGACGATCCTCTGGGCGGTGGTCCAGACCGACCGGCGCGCAGAACATGCGATCCTGCCTGCCGGCGCTTTCGCGCTCGCGAAGCCGCTCGGCACCGGCCTTTGGGTGGTGCTGCTGATGCCGCTAGCGCAGGCATCCGGCTCGATCTACCTCATCTATGGCCTGCAGCATGTATGGAACTTCAGCCCGACGGCTGCCGGCTTTTCCGGCGCGCTTATGGCGATCTCCTGGAGCCTGACCGCAATTCTCGTTGCGAGCCTGCGCTCACATGATGTGCGCGTGAAGCTGATCCAGGCCGGGCCGGCACTTCTCAGCCTCGGACTGGCCGGCCTGACGATCGCGGTCGCCATCGACGAATTCCGCCTGGTCTTTCCGAGCCAGATCGCGATTGGCGCCGGCTTCGGCATCTCCTGGGGCACGCTCAGCCAGTTGATGATGGATGTGTCGCCGCATAAGGAACGCGACAAGACGTCAGCCTTTTTGCCGACGCTGCAATCGGCCGGCTACGCCATCGGTGCTGCAATCTGCGGGCTTACCGCAAATCTCCGCGGCTTTGACGAGAAGGCAAGCGTCGCGACGATGCATGGGGCGCTGTTCACCGTCTTCGTGGTCGCATCCGTGATATCGACGGCATCGCTCTATTTCGGCGTCAGAACCGTGCGGCTTGCAGCCAAACGATCGCGGCACGCTCAAGGAGGAGCAGCGCTCGGGGCGCTCGCCGTGCGTTCAGACAGATGACGTTCTACAGCGCCGCGCGTCTTATCAGACGCGCAAAGGTCGCTGTAGCACTTTGATTTTCTGCATGTCTTTGTCCTTAAATCGAGGTCGATTTAAGGAGACATGCAGTAGGCAGCCGCGTGGAGCGGCGTACCGACGTGACGGCGCCCAAGCAGCGCCCGTTGCTCGCCGCCGCGCCCGATCGACGGAACGATCGTCGCCAGCGGCCTGCGATTGCTGGAGAAAACTTCGACCTTCAGCGATCCATAGTCCGCGTCGCGGCCGATCTTGTCGGCGATGCGCTGACCATAATAGAGGGCCGAACCCTCGTCGAAATGGATGATGCCGTCCTCGTCGACGAAGTGCTCGTCGCCGCAATGCAGATCGAAGAAATAGAGTTGCACGATCTTGCCCCATATCGCGCCATGCCGGAGGTTTCTCCGATCCCGAAGTGCGCAGGCGTATAAGAGCATGGTGCGGAAGAATGCAGGCTGAACCGCTCGTTCATCGGGCATTCAGCCGGAGGTGCCGGACAAAGGTCGCGCCATACGGCATCCCACACGGACGATCGTTTCGCGGGGAGCGAAAACGGCGCGCGAGATTGTCGCGCGCCGCTCGTCGTATCAGGCCTTGAAATAGCTCTGCAGCGGACGCACTTCGAGGCTGCCGGCCTTCAGCGCCTTGATCGCATGGGCTGCCGCTTCCGCGCCGGCCATGGTGGTGTAGTAGGGCACCTTCTGCATCAGCGTCGCGCGGCGAAGCGACTTGGAGTCCGAGATCGCCTTGTTGCCGTCGGTCGTGTTGATGACGAGCTGGACGTGACGGTTGCGGATCGCGTCTTCGACGTGCGGCCGGCCTTCCTGGACCTTGTTGACCTTGGTGGCGGCAATGCCGTTTTCACCGAGGAAACGCGCGGTGCCGGCCGTGGCCATGACCTTGAAGCCGATATCGACGAGAATGCGGATCGCCGGAAGAACCCGGGTCTTGTCCTCGTCGCGCACCGAAACGAACACCGTTCCATCGCGCGGCAGGTCGACGCCGGCGCCGAGCTGCGACTTGGCGAAGGCCAGCGCATAGTCGGTGTCGAGACCGATGACTTCGCCGGTCGAGCGCATTTCCGGACCGAGCAGCGTGTCGACGCCGGGGAAGCGGGCGAAGGGGAAGACCGCTTCCTTCACCGCAATGTGCTTCAGGTTGCGCGGATCCGGCTTCTCGCCATAGGCGGCGATCGCGACGTCGAGCGTTTCGCCGGCCATCACGCGGGCTGCGATCTTGGCGATCGGCGCGCCGATCGTCTTCGCGACGAAGGGCACGGTACGCGATGCGCGCGGGTTGACTTCAAGCACGTAGATCGTGCCGTCCTTGATGGCGAACTGCACGTTCATCAGGCCGCCGACATTGAGCGCCTTGGCAAGCGCTGCCGTCTGGCGTTCGAGTTCGTCGACCATGGCCGTGTCGAGCGTATGCACCGGCAGCGAGCAGGCGCTGTCGCCCGAGTGGATGCCGGCTTCCTCGATGTGCTCCATGATGCCCGAGACGAAAACGTCCTTTCCGTCGCACAGGCAGTCGACGTCCACTTCCGTGGCATTCGTCAGATAGCTGTCGAACAGCAGCGGGTTCTTGCCGAGCAGCGTGTTGATCTGGCCGGTCTTGTCGTTCGGGTAGCGCTGCTTGATGTCTTCCGGAACCAGGCCCGGAACCGTGTCGAGCAGGTAGGACTGCAGCATGCTTTCCGAATGGATGATCTGCATGGCGCGGCCGCCAAGAACGTAGGACGGGCGCACGACCAGCGGGAAGCCAATCTCGGCAGCGACGAGGCGGGCCTGCTCGACCGAGTAGGCGATGCCGTTGCGCGGCTGGTTGAGGTCGAGCTTCATCAGCAACTTCTGGAAGCGGTCGCGGTCCTCGGCAAGGTCGATCATGTCGGGTGCTGTGCCGAGGATCGGGATACCGTTCTTTTCCAGCGCTTCGGCGAGCTTCAGCGGCGTCTGGCCGCCGAACTGCACGATGACGCCGACAAGTTCGCCCTTTTCCTGTTCGGCGCGCATGATCTCGATCACGTCTTCGGCCGTCAGCGGCTCGAAATAGAGGCGATCGGAGGTGTCGTAGTCGGTCGAAACCGTCTCCGGGTTGCAGTTGATCATGATCGCTTCGTAGCCGGCATCCTTCAGCGCGAAGGCCGCGTGGCAGCAGCAGTAGTCGAACTCGATGCCCTGGCCGATACGGTTCGGACCACCACCAAGGATAACGACCTTCTTGCGGTCGGAAACCCCAGCTTCCGACCGGGCGGCACCGACGAAGGGCGTTTCGTAGGTCGAGTACATGTAAGCGGTCGGCGAGGCGAATTCGGCGGCGCAGGTATCGATGCGCTTGTAGACCGGGCGAACATTCAGCGCGTTGCGCAGTTCGGCCACTTCCTTCGGGCGCTTGCCGCCGAGCGTGGCGAGGCGCGCATCGGAGAAGCCCATGGCCTTCAGCATGCGCAGGTTCTCGGCATCCTGGGGCAGGCCGTGCTCGCGGATGCGTGCCTCCATGTCGACGATCGCCTTGAACTGGGCGATGAACCACGGATCGATCTTGCTCGCCTCGTGAACATCCGCCTCGCTCATGCCGAGGCGGAGCGCCTGGGCGACCATACGCAGCCGGTCCGGCGTCGGCGTGCCGATCGCGGCGCGGATGGCGTTGCGGCCATCGCCGTTGTCGTCCATGTCGGGGATTTCGATTTCGTCGAGGCCGGTGAGGCCGGTCTCAAGGCCACGCAGCGCCTTCTGCAGCGATTCGGCAAAGGTGCGGCCGATCGCCATGACTTCGCCGACCGACTTCATCGCGGTGGTCAGGACCGGCGAGGCGCCCGGGAACTTCTCGAAGGCGAAGCGCGGGATTTTGGTGACGACGTAGTCGATCGAGGGCTCGAAGGAGGCCGGCGTCGCGCCGCCGGTGATGTCGTTGTCGAGTTCGTCCAGCGTGTAGCCGATGGCGAGCTTCGCCGCGATCTTTGCGATCGGGAAGCCGGTCGCCTTGGAGGCGAGCGCCGAGGAGCGCGATACGCGCGGGTTCATTTCGATGACGACGAGACGGCCGTCCTTCGGGTTGACGGCAAACTGCACGTTCGAGCCGCCGGTCTCGACGCCGATCTCGCGCAGAACCGCGATCGAGGCGTTGCGCATGATCTGGTATTCCTTGTCGGTCAGCGTCAGCGCCGGCGCGACGGTGATCGAATCACCGGTGTGCACGCCCATCGGGTCGATGTTTTCGATCGAGCAGATGATGATGCAGTTGTCCGCCGTGTCGCGGACCACTTCCATCTCGTATTCCTTCCAGCCGAGAACCGATTCTTCGATCAGCACTTCGGTGGTGGGCGACGCGTCGAGGCCACTGCCGACGATGTCGAAGAATTCCGTGCGGTTATAGGCGATACCGCCACCGGTGCCGCCGAGCGTGAAGGACGGGCGGATGATCGCGGGCAGGCCGACATCGTCGAGCGCCTGCGCGGCGATCGCCATCGCATGGTTCAGATAGCGCTGCTTGCGGTCGCCTTCACCGAGGTTCCACTGGTTCTCCAGCTCGTCGAGCGCCTTGTCGAGGTCCGGGCCGGACAGTCGGCCCTTCAGTTCGGCGCGCTCGGCCTCATGAACCTTGCGGTCGTGGTCCTTGATGTCGGTGGCGTTCGCCAGCCGCGACTTCGGCGTCTCCAGGCCGATCTTCGCCATCGCCTCGCGGAAGAGTGCACGGTCCTCGGCCTTGTCGATCGCGTCGGGCTTGGCGCCGATCATCTCGACATTGTAGCGGTCGAGAACACCCATGCGGCGCAGCGACAGTGCGGTGTTGAGCGCGGTCTGGCCGCCCATGGTCGGGAGCAGCGCATCCGGGCGCTCCTTGGCGATGATCTTGGCGACGACTTCCGGGGTGATCGGCTCGACATAGGTCGCGTCGGCGAGGCCCGGATCGGTCATGATCGTCGCCGGGTTGGAGTTGACGAGGATGACGCGGTAGCCTTCCTCCTTCAGCGCCTTACAGGCCTGGGTGCCGGAATAGTCGAATTCGCATGCCTGACCGATGACGATCGGCCCCGCGCCGATGATAAGAATGGACTTGATATCTTGGCGCTTCGGCATGGTCGGTCATCCGTTTCTAGCTGCGCGAAAAACCGGCCAAAGTGGGAGGTCACCGGCCGGGCACGCATTGATGGTCTTTTCAGGCTAGAAGCGGCTTATAGGCAAATGTATCTGCAAGCGAAACCCCGAAAATACCGGAATCGACAAGAAGCCGGCATATTTGCGCGTCCTCTGCTTTATCGCTCGCTCGGCGGCACTAAAACCGCGCCAAAGCGTTAGGCGCCGACGGCGCGCACTGGCGGCTTCGACCCGGACGAGCAGGTCGTGCGGATCGGGCAGGGGTTTGTGCACTTCTTCCACGCCGAGGCGACCGATTCCTTCAAGCCGCAACGCCTTCACGAAGGCTCCGCCTCGTCCCGCTCTGCGGGTGGCTTAGGAGCGGCAAAGCGGCTTTACGTCAAGGAGAGCGGAGCAGACTTCAGCCGGCGGAGTTTTCGCTGCCGATATCCGTAGCGGGAGCTAGCAGCCGCAGCAAAAAGTTTGGCCAGATCGCGAACTTACGGGCGGCGATTGCGTTTTACAACGACGTTGGGCGCATCTTATAAAAGAGCAAACCGACAACGCCCTTTTTACAGAGGCTGGGAGGACAGATCATGGAATGGAAAGGCCGCCGCCAATCCGAAAACATCGAAGACCAGCGCGGCGCGAGCCCGGGTGGCGGCAATCCGTTCGGGCGCGGCGGTGGTTTCCGCATGCCGGGCGGCGGAGGCGGTATGCGGCGCGCCGGCGGCGGCATGAGCTTCGGAACGATCATCTTCCTCGTCATCCTCTACTTTATCCTCAAGGCCATGGGCATCGACATGCTGCAGGTGCTGGAAGGTGGCGGCGGTCAGGTACAGTTGCCCGGTTTCGAGCAGAGTGACGGCTCGCCGGCACCGCGCGGTTCGGCCCAGGAAGAGGAAATGAAGTCTTTCATGGCGACCGTGCTCGCCGAGACCGAGGATACCTGGAACGGCATTTTCCAGGCGAGCGGCAAACAGTACGAAGAGCCCAAGATGGTGCTCTTCCGCGGCCAGGTGCGCTCCGCCTGCGGCTTCGCGTCTGCCGCCTCCGGACCGTTCTATTGCCCGGGAGACCACAAGGTCTATCTCGACATGAGCTTCTTCGATGAACTCGCCCAGAAGTTCGATGCATCCGGCGACTTCGCCCAGGCCTATGTGGTTGCGCACGAGGTCGGCCACCACGTCCAGAACCTGATCGGCGTCTTGCCGAAATTCAACCAGATGCGCCAGTCGATGAGCGAAACCGAAGCCAATCAGATGTCGGTTCGTGTCGAACTGCAGGCCGATTGCTTCGCCGGCGTCTGGGGCAAATTTACCGAGCAGAAGGGCCTGCTCTCGCAAGGCGACCTCGAAGAGGCGCTGAACGCCGCCACCCAGATCGGCGACGACACGCTGCAGAAGCGGATGCAGGGCTACGTCGTTCCGGAGAGCTTCAACCACGGCACCTCCGAACAGCGCATGCGCTGGTTCAAGCGTGGCTTCGACAGCGGCAAGATGTCGGCCTGCGATACTTTCTCGGGCGCCGTCTAGCCGCTTCTATACAAGAAAACCGTCAGGGCCGGCACGATTGCCGGCCCTTTCGTTTGTCGGGTCAGCGTTCGCTGTCCATATGGGCGAGTTGGGCCTCGGGATAGCGGGCGCCCGCGGCGGCATCTTTCGGAACCGCCTGTTCGATCACCGCCAGATCGCCGGCACTGAGATCGACATCGCGCGACGCGAGGGCTTCCGCCAAGCGGTCGCGCCGGCGTGCACCGATCAACGGCACGATGTCCTTGCCCTGGGCGGCTACCCAGGCAATCGCGATCTGCGCCACCGAAACGCCCTTCTCTTCAGCGACCTGCCTCAGCGCTTCGACGAGGGCGAGGTTCTTGTCGATGTTGCCCTCCTGGAACCGCGGGCTCATGGCGCGGAAATCGCCCTTGCCGGCCGCGCCTTTCTGCCAGTGGCCACTGATCAGGCCGCGTGACAGCACGCCATAGGCGGTGACGCCGATACCGAGAGCGCGGCAGGTCGGCAGGATCTCGCTCTCTATGCCGCGTGAAATCAGCGAATACTCGATCTGCAGATCCGAGATCGGGTGGACGGCAGCGGCGCGGCGGATGGTCTCGGGCCCAACCTCGGAGAGGCCGATATGGCGGACATATCCAGCCTTCACCATGTCAGCGATCGCACCAATGGTATCTTCGATCGGAACGTCGGGATCGAGCCTTGAGGGACGATAGATGTCGATATGATCGACGCCAAGCCGCTGCAGCGTATAGGCGAGAAAGTTGCGAACCGCCTTCGGCCGGCAATCATAGCCAGCCCAGTTGCCCGCAGCATCGCGCAATGCGCCGAACTTCACACTCAACAGCGCCTTGTCGCGCCTACCGCCCTTCAGCGCCTCGCCGATCAGCATCTCGTTGTGGCCCATACCATAGAAGTCACCGGTATCGAGCAGCGTGATGCCGGCCTCCAGCGCGGCGTGGATGGTGGCGATGCTTTCGGCACGGTCGGCCGGGCCGTACATGCCGGACATGCCCATGCAGCCGAGTCCGAGCGCCGACACCGAGGGGCCGGTCTTTCCGAGTGAAACGTAATCCATTCTCGTTCTCCTTCGACATGGCCGAAATCCGCCGGCCGTTGATCGGTCTCTTGTTTACTTCCTTTGGCGTCGTGCGATAATCCGACCTCAATCGAACGACTTGTACGAAATTCCGCACAATGAACGACCTGCCGCTTGCAGATCTCGATGCCTTTACCGCCGTTGCCGCGACGCGCAGCTTCCGCGCCGCTGCCAAGAAGCGCGGCGTTTCCGCGTCGTCGCTGAGCGAGGCGCTGCGACGGCTCGAAGCCAAGCTGCAAGTGCGCCTGCTCAACCGCACGACCCGCAGCGTGACACTGACGGAGGCGGGCATGCGGTTGCTCGATCGGCTGACACCGGCGCTCGGCGAGATTGCCGGCGCGCTCGATCAGGTCAACGAAATGCGCGACAGCCCGGCGGGAACGCTGAAACTGAATGTCCCGACCATCGTTGCCCGCGAAATATTACCATCGATCGTCGGCCGCTTCCTGCGCGAGCATCCGGCAATCTCCTTGGAAGTGACGGCGGAAGATGGGTTCGTCGACGTTCTGGCGGCCGGATTCGACGCCGGCGTTCGCTATGAGGAACGGGTCGAGCGCGACATGATCGCCATACCGATCGGGCCAAGCCGGCAACGCTATGTCACCGCCGCGGCACCGGATTATCTCGCCAGGCACGGCGTGCCCCAACATCCACGCGATCTGCTTGACCATGGCTGTATTCGCCACCGTTTCGCCAGCGGCATTTCTCTTCCCTGGGAGTTCGGCGAAGGCGACGTGGCGCTGACGATCGCACCGCCTGCCGTTGTGACAGCCAATACGATCGACCTCGAGCTCGGCGCTGCCCTTGACGGGCTTGGCATCATCCGGACCTTCGAGGAATTCGTCGCCCCCGCGATTGCGGCAGGGCGGCTCGTGCCCATTCTTGAAGACTGGACGACGAGTTTTTCCGGACCGTTTCTGTACTATGCGAGCCGCAGGCATATGCCGACGCCGCTGCGCGCCTTCGTGGATTTCTTGAAGCTTGAACAGCGGCGGGACAACGGGTGAAGACGGCTGCACGTCACCCGTCACATCAACCATTGCGATAGTCCCATCAGATAATTTGAGACGTTCACGGATTGTTTCGCGCGAAATGATCCGTTACACCTAAATTGGTAGCGTTGTTCACGTTCTGTCCCGATTCCAGGGGGAGGCCGCCTGGGGGAGGGATCGCATGCGCGACGAGAAGTTTGTGCGACGCGGTCTGTTCCTCGTTTTTCTCATCCTGTTCCTCGATATCATCGGCATTGCGATCATCGTTCCGGTGCTGCCGACCTATCTGGAGGAACTGACCGGCTCCGATATCAGCGAAGCGGCAATCGACGGTGGTTGGCTGCTGCTCGTCTATGCGGCGATGCAGTTTCTCTTCGCCCCGCTGATCGGCAACCTCAGCGACCGATTCGGCCGCCGTCCGGTGCTGCTCGCATCGGTCTTCACCTTCGCACTCGACAATCTGATCTGTGCGCTCGCCACCAGCTATTGGATGCTGTTCATCGGCCGTGTGCTCGCCGGCATCAGCGGTGCAAGTTTCGGCACCGCATCGGCCTATATCGCCGACATCAGCCATGACGGAAACCGCGCCAAGAATTTTGGGCTGATCGGCATCGCCTTCGGGACCGGCTTCGCCCTCGGCCCGGTGCTTGGCGGTCTGCTCGGCGAATTGGGGCCACGCGTGCCGTTCTACGGTGCCGCGGCGCTCTCCTTCGTCAATTTCATTCTCGGCGTATTTCTGCTGCCCGAGACGCTGGATCGCGCCAATCGCCGTCGCTTCGAGTGGAAGCGCGCCAATCCGCTCGGCGCCCTCAAGCAGATGCGCAACTACCCAGGCATCGGCTGGGTTGGGCTCGTCTTCTTTCTCTTCTGGCTCGCCCACTCCGTCTATCCGGCGGTCTGGTCCTTCGTATCCAACTACCGCTATGGCTGGAGCGAGGGGCAGATCGGGCTATCTCTCGGTATCTTCGGCATCGGCGGCGCGTTCGTCATGGCCGTCATCCTGCCGCGCGTCGTGCCACGGCTTGGCGAGTGGCGGACGGCGGTGCTGGGACTGACCTTCACCACCCTTGGCGCCATTGGCTATGCCGGTGCCTGGCAGGGGTGGATGATCTATGCGGTGATCATCGCAACCGCGCTCGAAAGCCTCGCAGATCCGCCCTTGCGCAGTATCGCTGCCGCCCACGTGCCGCCATCGGCACAGGGAGAGCTTCAGGGCGCGCTGACCAGCATCGGCAGCATCACCACGATCATCGGCCCGCTGATCTTCACCCAGGCATTCGGCTATTTCACCAGCCCCAGCGCTCCCGTCGCCTTCGCCGGTGCGCCCTATGCGCTCGCGAGTTGCTTCCTCGTCGGCGCGCTCGTCGTGTTCCTGTTGAAGATACCCAGAAGCAGGGCGGTAGGACCGCAAGGGCTGGAGGAGGCTATCGAGCCGGCTGCGGCTGCGGTTGCAGCAGCGGAAGAGGCTGAAGGGATCGAACAGCCAAGAATGCACGGAAATTGATCAATTTTCGTGATCTATCGATGAAAGTTTGAGCAACCTCGCCCTTGCGGCTGGCTCTTTGCCCGGGGGTATTCTATCTCCGGTTTTCCTCCCTCCGACCTTTAGTTGCGGCCGAGGCCGCATCGACCGCCAGGAATCTGCCATGCTGACCGCGAATGCGAGCCCGAAGCCGTTGACGACCGACAACTCCTGGCGGATGCATTATCGCGCGAGCTTCTATCTCGGCGTGCCCTTTATCGGCGCCCAGCTCGCCCAGCTCGCGATCAACACGACGGACGTCCTGATGGTGGGCAAGCTCGGCGCCACCGAACTCGCGGCGATCATTCTTGCGACGCAGATGTATTTCACCGTCTATGTTTTCGGGAACGGCTTTGCCAACGCGGTGGTTCCGATGGCAGCCCAAGCCGTTGGTCGAGGCGACAAGGTTTCGGTGCGCCGCTCCGTGCGCATGGGCATGTGGGTCGTGCTGCTCTACGGGGTGCTGACGGCGCCGGTGCTCTGGATGGCCGAACCGATCCTGCTTTTCGCCGGTCAGCAACCCGAGGTCGCAGCCCTTGCAGGGGAATACATCCGCATCGCCCAGTGGGCGATCTTTCCCGGCCTGATTTTCATGGTGCTCAGAGCCTTCTTGAGCGGCCTCGAGCGGGCAGGAATCATTCTCTACGTGACGCTGGCGACTCTCGTACTCAATGCCGCTCTTTGTTACGTGCTGATCTTCGGCCATTTCGGCTTCCCGCAGCTCGGCATCTTCGGTGCAGCGGTAGCGGCGCTCGGCGTTGCGTTGCTCGGCGCGGCGCTGACGATCGGCTACATCAAGAGCAAGCCTGAGCTCAACCAGTACGAACTGTTCGTCCGATTCTGGCGGCCTGACTGGACGGCGTTCTGGGAGGTCGTGTCTCTCGGCATTCCGATCTCGCTGACGATCCTTGCCGAAGTGAGCCTCTTCACCGTCGCTTCGCTGCTGATGGGCACGATCGGCACGATTGAACTTGCCGCGCACGGCATCGCCCTGCAGTTCGCCTCACTCGCCTTCATGATCCCGCTCGGGCTCGCGCAAGCCGCCACGGTGCGTGTCGGCCTTGCCTACGGCCGAAACGACATGCTGGGCGTCCGGCGCGCGGCGGTTGCATCACTCGTGCTCGGTGCGGGCTTTGCCGTCGTCGGGAGCGCGATCTTTGCCCTGTTCCCGAGCCATCTCGCCGCCCTTTATCTCGACACCAACCGCCCGGATGCCGCGGCAGTACTGGCCTTCGCCGCGCCGCTCATCGTCATTGCCGGCGCCTTCCAGCTCGTCGACGGCATGCAGGCGATCGCCGCCGGCATGCTGCGCGGGTTGAAGGACACAAAGGTGCCGATGCTGCTGGCGTTGATCTCCTATTGGCCGATCGGCTTCGTCTGCGCCTGGGCCTTCGCCTTTCCGTTCAACTTCGGCGGCATGGGCGTCTGGTTCGGCTTCGTCCTCGGGCTCGCGGCAGCCGCCGTGCTTTTGAACTGGCGCTTCTTCCGGATGATCGGCGCGATTTCGACCACGCCCCCGAGGCACACCGCGATTTAGCGATAGGCTCCAGGCTGCGGGCAAAGAAAAAGCCGGACGGGCAGGGGATGCCGTCCGGCTTACAATGGCGACCGCCTCAGGGGAAGGGAACGGCGTCGCCTACTACCAAGCTTCGATTCCGAAGCCTCGAAACCGCTAAACGTTGAAACCGTCAAGCCGCTCCGAACCCTGGCGATCGCGCTGGAGGTCGCGTATCGTCCGGGCAAAATCGATCAAAAAAACGAAACTGATGACCGCTGCCGCGATCATGAACAGGGTGGCCATGACGCCCTCCATCAACGGAAGATCTTCTGGGTCACGAATTGCTCGCGCCGGGCACGGGACTCATTGCGAAGTCCATGTATCGTCGCAAACAGCATCGCGAAAAACATCGCCATCGAAAACAGAGCAAGTCCCATAGCCGTAATCCTTTCGCATCCTAAACGGCAGTACGTTCGAAAAGTTCCGTTGTTTACTGCGCTTACACTAGCGTTCCGCGTGTGAAGCACCGTTGAACATGGCATTCATTTAGCATTCATTCTTTCTGTCCCGCTGTTTCCCAGGGAACAGCTCTAGCCATCGGCACAACTCTTGCGATCCGTCGCCGTCCGTGACAAAAGGCTTCACCAAACGGAAACAGGTGCGATGACCACGGCATTTTATCCCGGCTCCTTCGATCCGATGACGAACGGCCACCTCGACGTACTCGTGCAGGCGCTGAATGTGGCGGCGAAGGTCATCGTCGCAATCGGCATCCACCCGGGGAAGGCGCCGCTGTTTACCTTTGACGAACGCGCCGAACTCATCCGTCGCTCGCTTCAGGAATTCCTGCCCGACCGGGTCGGCGATATCGACGTCGTCGCCTTCGACAATCTGGTCGTCGACGCGGCGCGCGAGCGCGGCGCGAAACTGCTTGTGCGCGGGCTTCGCGACGGCACGGACCTCGACTACGAGATGCAGATGGCCGGCATGAACCGGCAGATGGCCCCCGACATCCAGACGCTATTCTTGCCCGCAGGCACGGCATCGCGGCCCATTACGGCCACATTGGTCCGCCAGATCGCCGCCATGGGCGGTGACGTCAGCGCCTTCGTGCCCGCGGCAGTTTACCAAGCACTGCAGGCCAAACGCCGCGCTTGAGGCGCGGCCCTCTTTACACCACGCAGGGAGAAACCATGAAAATCCTCCACCTCGCTTTTGCCGGCGCCCTTGCGCTTGCCTCCTGGACGGGAACGGCGATCGCACAATCGGCCGACAACTTCATCACGATCACGCTCAAGGATGGGCCGGTCGTCGTTGAACTGCGTCCGGACATTGCCCCGAAGCATGTCGAGCAGATCAAGGCGCTTGCCGCCGCCGGCGAGTATGACAACGTTGCCTTCCATCGCGTAATCAAGGGCTTCATGGCCCAGACCGGCGACGTGCAGTATGGCGATATGGAAAACGGCTACCAGCCACAGGCTGCCGGCACCGGCGGCTCGTCGAAGCCGGATCTGCCGGCCGAGTTCTCCGACGTTCCGTTCGAACGCGGCACGGTCGGCATGGCGCGCTCGCAGGATCCGAACAGCGCCAACTCGCAGTTCTTCATCATGTTCGCACCGGGCGACTTCCTGAACGGCCAATACACGGTCGTCGGCAAGGTCGTTTCGGGTATGGAGAACGTCGACAAGATCAAGCTCGGCGACGATGCCAACAACGGCTCCGTCACCGATCCCGACCGCATGATCAACGTCAAGGTCGGCAAGTAAAGTCAACAGAAGGAGAAAACCCATGGCCGAGATCAAGGATCCGGAAAACACGATCATCATGGAGACCACCAAGGGCAAGATCGTCATCGAGCTTCTGCCTGACGTCGCTCCGGGTCATGTCGCCCGCATCAAGGAACTGGCTCGCGAAGGTGCCTATGACGGCGTGGTATTCCACCGCGTGATCGAGGACTTCATGGCGCAGACCGGCGACGTTCAGTACGGCAAGACCGGCGGCGAGCACTTCAACCCGGCGCGTGCCGGCATGGGCGGCTCCTCCAAGCCGGATCTGAAGGCCGAATTCTCGAACGTCAGCCACGTTCGCGGCACCTGCTCGATGGCCCGCAGCCAGATGCCGAACTCGGCAAACTCGCAGTTCTTCATCTGCTTCACCGATGCCCCCTGGCTCAACAAGCAGTACTCCGTTTGGGGCCAGGTCATCGAAGGCATGGACAATGTCGACAAGATCAAGCGCGGCGAACCGGTGCGCGATCCCGACTCGATCGTCACGATGCGGGTTGCCGCAGACGCCTGATTTGCGCTAATGCACGGACCCGCCCCGGTCGCCAACTGCGCCGGGGCGGGTTTGCTTTTGTCTGAAGATAAAAATGCGCGTAGACCTGTTCGACTTCGACCTTCCGGAAACCTCGATTGCGCTTCGGCCCGCAAGCCCGCGCGACAGCGCCCGCATGCTTGTCGTTCGCCCTGATGGCGCGGAAGTTCTGTCCGACAAGGGTGTGCTCGATCTGCCGTCGTTCCTCAGGGAAGGCGACGCACTGGTCTTCAACGACACCAAGGTGATCCCGGCGCAACTGGAAGGCATCCGCCGCCGCGGCGAGGAGATCACCACACCGGTTTCGCTGACGCTGCACATGCGCACGGCACCCGATTGCTGGAAGGCTTTTGCCCGCCCGGCGCGGCGCCTCAAGGTCGGCGACCGCATCGCCTTCGGCCATGGCGGTTCGAGTTGCCTGCTGGGCACACTCGACGCGACGGTCGAGGAAAAGGGCGATGCCGGCGAGGTGACGCTGCGCTTCGACCTCTCGGGCCCGTCGCTCGACGAGGCGATCATGGCGGTCGGCCACATTCCCCTGCCGCCCTACATCGCCTCCAAGCGCGCCGAGGACGCCCAGGATCGCGCCGATTACCAGACGATGTATGCCCGGGAGGAGGGCGCCGTAGCCGCGCCCACCGCCGGACTGCACTTCACCGACCGTCTCTTCACCAAGCTCGACGAGGCCGGCATCGAACGGCATTTTGTGACGCTGCATGTCGGGGCGGGCACGTTCCTGCCGGTCAAGGCCGACGACACCGACGACCATGTGATGCACCAGGAGATCGGCCACGTCGACGCCCGCACCGCCGAGCGGCTGAACGCCGTGAAGGCGAGGGGTGGCCGCATCGTCTGCGTCGGCACGACTTCGCTCCGGCTGATCGAAAGCGCGACCTCGGCAGAGGGTATCGTCAAGCCGTGGTCCGGGCCGACCGGCATCTTCATCACGCCCGGCTACCGCTTTCGCGCCGTCGACATGCTGATGACCAATTTCCATCTGCCGAAATCGACGCTGTTCATGCTGGTTTCGGCCTTCTCAGGCCTGGAAACTATGCGCGCGGCTTACGCACATGCGATCGAAACCGGCTACCGCTTCTATTCCTATGGCGACGCCAGCCTGCTTTTCCGGAAAGACTAGATGACCGAGACCTTCCAGTTCAAGCTTCACAAGACCGACGGCAAGGCCCGTCGCGGCGAAGTGTCCATGCCGCGCGGCACGATCCGCACGCCGGCCTTCATGCCGGTTGGCACGGTCGGCACGGTCAAGGCGATGTATCTCGACCAGGTGAAGGATCTCGGCGCCGACATCATTCTCGGCAATACCTACCACCTGATGCTACGCCCCGGCGCCGAGCGCGTCGCACGGCTCGGCGGTCTGCACGGCCTGATCCGTTGGCAGGGACCGATCCTCACAGACAGCGGCGGCTTCCAGGTCATGTCGCTTGCGGGCCTTCGCAAGCTCGACGAGCAGGGCGTCACTTTCAAGAGCCATGTCGACGGCGCGCTCTTCCACATGTCGCCGGAACGCTCGATCGAGATCCAGGGCCTGCTCGACAGCGATATCCAGATGCAGCTCGACGAATGCGTGGCGCTGCCGGCCGAGCCCAAGGAAATCGAGCGCGCGATGGAAATGTCGCTGCGCTGGGCAGAGCGTTGCAAGGTGGCCTTCGGCGACCAGCCAGGCAAGGCGATGTTCGGTATCGTGCAGGGCGGCGACATTCCAAAGCTGCGCGAACGCTCGGCCGAGGCGCTGAAGGGGCTCGATCTCAAGGGCTACGCTGTCGGCGGTCTGGCCGTCGGCGAGCCGCAGGAAGTGATGCTGCGCATGCTCGACATTACCTGCCCGATCATGCCGGTGGACAAGCCGCGTTACCTCATGGGGGTCGGCACGCCCGATGATATCCTGCGGTCGGTGGCCGAGGGCATCGACATGTTCGACTGCGTGATGCCGACCCGCTCGGGGCGCCATGGCCTCGCGTTCACGCGTCATGGCCGCATCAACCTGCGCAATGCGCGGCACGCCGAAGACATGCGCCCACTCGACGAAGAATCCTCGTGCCCGGCGGCGCGCGACTATTCGCGCGCCTATCTGCATCACTTGATCCGTTCGAACGAGTCGCTCGGCGGCATGCTCTTGAGCTGGAATAACCTGGCCTATTACCAGGAGCTCATGGCCGGCATCCGTCTGGCGATCGACGAAGGTCGCTTCGCCGACTTCATGGCGGAAACCCAGGAAACCTGGCGGCGAGGGGACCTTCCGCCGGTCTGACGGTTGGAGGACGCTTGGCGCTTTGTGCAGGGCCTAGATCGCCGGCCCCGGTGCTGCCTGCAGCATCATGACGCCGTTGATCTTGTAGCTCCCGTCCGGTTGCTTCACCAGTTGGTAGATTGCCGTCCAGTCCTTGCCATCAGGGGCCGAGATCAACACCTCCTGCAGGACCTGATCGCCGACGACCTTCGACCGGCCAAAGGCGAAGTTGCCGGGCCGGTAGACGGGCCGGTAGCCGCGCTTGACCATGTCGAAAAAGGCGGCCTTGTCCGGAAACTTGCCGCGGATCTCGGGTGAGGCGAAGGAATAGGCGGTTTCTGCATCATCATGCAGAAAGGCCGCGATCTGCTCCTGAATGATCGCGCGTGCGGTATCGACAGGTTCATCGGCGCGAGAGGCACATGCAGTGAAAAGTTGGGTCGTCAGTCCGAGGGCAATGGCAAAGGTCCTGAACATCGCGTTCTCTCCATCCAAGCCAGCTAAGATGAGCATAGGATGGCCGAGCGCTTTGGAAATGGTCGTGCCCGCCAGGCATGCGCCATTCAATCCAAATTCCGTTCGGTATTTACAATGAAAATCAATTGATTAAAAAGCATTTCGAATAATATACTTTATATACCATAAGTTGGTGATATGCAGCATTGGCTGATCGGGCAGGGCTGCCCGATCACCAAAATGGCGTTGGAAGTGGCGCAAGCTTTAAGGCCTCAGGTCGTCGGCTTCTGCACTATGCTGCCGATATCGGCGGGTCTTGCGGAAGTCGATGCCGTTTTCATAGCGGCGCGCCGCAATGGCTGGCGTGAACACGCTGTGCGTCACACCCGGTGGCCATGCAGTTTCCTTCTATCGCGCTCTCGGCTTTCAGCATGCGGGAAAGGTGGCGACTGAGTTCGGGTCTGCTGAGCGCCTCACCAAGAAACTGGAATGACAGCAACGCAGAGCAGCCCGCCGCCAGGCATTCTGCAAACCACCGGCGAGGGTGGCGTTCGCGCTTTTCAGAATCAGGAAACTCGGATTCTATCCGCGATGGGTCGGAAACTGATGGAGCCTGAATTGCTTCTTGTCCTCATCGTTGGTCTTGTTGCCGGGGTCATTAGTGGCATCATCGGGACGGGATCCTCGATCATGCTTTTGCCAATCTTGACGTACGTCTATGGCCCGAAGGAAGCGATCCCGATCATGGCGGTGGCGGCGGTGATGGCAAATGTCTCGCGCATTCTTGTATGGTCGCGCTCCGTCGATTGGCGCGCGGTTGCGGCCTATGCAGCAACCGGGATACCGGCGGCGGCATTGGGCGCGCGGACCATGCTTGTTCTGCCTCCACACGTGGTGGATGCAACCATTGGAATTTTCTTCCTGGCCATGATCCCGATGCGTCGACGGTGTGCCGCATATTTGCGGCAACTGAGCTTGCGGCACCTGGCCTTTGCCGGAGCCATCATCGGCTTCCTGACGGGTATCGTTGTTTCTACCGGCCCCATATCCGTTCCGGTGTTCCTGGGGTATGGATTGACGAAGGGGAGCTTCATTGGCACCGAAGCCGCAGCCTCGCTGACGATCTACATCACCAAGACGCTCACATTCCAGAGTTTCGGCGCGCTGCCGTTTGCCACGCTGGCAAAGGGATTGACGGTCGGCGGATCGTTGATGGTTGGTTCGCTGCTGGCCAAGCCGTTTCTTCTTCGCCTCACACCTGAAACGTTCAGGCACGTTATGGACGCGCTTTTGCTTGGCACGGGCGCAAGCCTGCTATGGGGCGCCGCAAGCTGAAATCTCCCAGGTCATCAAAACCCCGGGGAGAGTGACATTCCAACCTTGCAGGATCAGGACACTTTAACTTTGCGGGGGAGATCCTAACTGAAGTGCAACACGCCGATTTTCAGGGTAGGGGTTCAGCCTCCCTCTTGCAAATGTGCCCGGAACACTTCGGCCGGTGTTCTGTAGTCGAGGCACTTTCGCGGCTGGTCGTTGAGATGGCGAGCAAGCTGGATGAGCTTGCGTTGCGACACGCCTGCAAGGTCGGTATCGCCTGGCATGAAGCGGCGGATGCGCTTGTTGGCGTTCTCCACCGCGCCTTTCTGCCACGGCGCGCTGGGGTCGCAGAACCAGCTGCGCGCGCCGATGCCATCTTCCAAAGCCCTGAAGCCGGCGAACTCCGTGCCGCGATCAAAGGTGAAGCTCTGCCGGGCAAAGGCTGGCAAGGGAGAGAACGTTTCGATGATCTTGTCCATGATCGGTCGTGAGTGCCGGCTGGGGTTCTTGATCATGACGGTGTAGCGGCTCTTGCGCTCAACCAAGGACGTGACGTTGGCGTTGCCCAAGTCACGTTGGAAGATCAACAAGTCGCCTTCCCAATGCCCGAACTGCGAACGATCACCAATGAAATCAGGACGTTGCGATATCCTGCAAGCAGCAGGAAAAGTGCCGTCGCGGGGTTTCCTCGAGCCGCGGGAGCGGCGTTTGCGGCGACCTTCCGCCAGATGCTGATAGAGCTCCAGCGCCTGATCTTCCTTGCCGTAGATGAAGCGATAGATCGTCTCGGTGCAGACCCGCACGGCGCTCACGCCATCGGCGAGCAGACGACCGGCGATCTGTTCCGGGGACCACAGCGCCTTCAACTGCTCGATCACCAGTTCGCGCAATTGCGGGTGCCGCACAAGCTTCCTCAAACGCTGCCGCCGCTCCTTGCGGATCTCGTCAGCAACCGTTGGGAAGTAGCCGCTATAGTCGGGCAGCTCGCGATCGTGGAAGGTGTTGCGCCGGATCTCACGATAGATCGTCGATCGATGACGACCGAGGTCGCGCGCCATTTCTTTGATCGGCAGCTTGCGTTCGACAAAGTGGAAGAGGCGGCGTCGATCGGCCAGATTCAGCTGCGAATAGCGTCGGGACATGCCAAAATCTCCAAGGGGAAACCATTGAAATCATTGGCATGTCGCACTTCAAATTAGAATGTACCCGGCTACACACAAGGATCACATAAGATAGATTATGGAACTATCGGATATGCCGGAAAACATGGATTGCGGCTGATCCTTGCCTTGCCGCGCTTGACCCGGCCTTTCCGGCCTGCTTAGCGTTCCAGCACCGAAGCACCACTTTCAAGGCCAGATGTGATGAGCGAATTGCGCGTTCTTTCAGATGCTTTCATTCCAGAACTGCCAAACCGCTACAAAGGCAAGGTTCGCGAAAACTACGATCTGCCCGATGGCAACCGTATCATCATCGCCACGGATCGGCTGAGCGCCTTCGACGTCATCCTGACCTCGATCCCGAACAAGGGTCACGTGCTGACCCAGACCGCGCGCTACTGGTTCGAGGAAACCGCCGACATTTGCCCGAACCATGTGGTCAGCTATCCGGACCCCAATGTCGTCATCGGCAAGCGGCTCGACATTCTGCCGGTTGAGGTCGTCGTGCGCGGTTATCTTGCCGGCACCACCAGCACCTCGATCCTGACCAAGTACCGCAATGGCGAACGTGAGATGTACGGCATCACCTTGCCGGACGGCATGCGCGACAACGAGAAGCTGCCGCAGCCGATCATCACGCCCACCAGCAAGGCTTTCGACGGCGGTCACGACGAGCCGCTCTCGGCCGAAGCGATCCTCGAGCAAGGACTGCTGACGAAAGAGCAGCTGGATACGGTCTGGCAATATGCGCTGGCCCTGTTTGCCCGTGGCCAGCAGCGCGCCGCCGAACGTGGCCTGATCCTCGTTGACACCAAATACGAGTTCGGTACCGACGAAAACGGCACGATCATTCTTGCCGACGAGATCCATACGCCCGATAGCAGCCGCTATTGGATCGCCGACAGCTACCAGCAGAGCTTCGAACGCGGCGAGCGCCCGAAAAGCTTCGACAAGGATTTCGTGCGCGCCTGGGTCACCGCGCGCTGCGACCCTTACAAGGATCCGATCCCAGAAATTCCAGTCGATCTCATCGAGCAGACATCTGCGGTCTATATCGAGGCTTTCGAGACGATCACCGGTCAGCGCTTTGTCCCGGACCTTTCAGGCGCATCGGTTCTGGAGCGTATCCGCACCAATCTGGCGCCCTATTTCTCCAAGTGAATCCGTATCTTAGATAAGAATGCTAATCTGATTTACGCGTCACCAGACGTCGGATCGCCGACGTCGAATTCGAGCCGCATCATGTCGTAGGCCGGCTCGATATGATCGGGCGTTTCGCCCTGAACCGTGTCGTAATCCAGCGGCACATGCATGTGCGTCAGTACCGCCCGCTTCGGCTGCAGTCTGGCGATCCAGCCGAGCGACTGCACCAGCGACAGATGGCTCGGGTGGAACTTATACTGCAGGGTGTCGAGAACCAGCAGATCGAGACCGTCGAGCTTGGCGACGGTTTCGGCGGGAAAGTCGCTGACATCGCTGCAATAGGCAAAGTCGCCGACCCGGAACCCGAGCGAATGGATGTTGCCGTGAAACTGCATCAGCGGCCGGAACGGGATCGGCCCGCCGGCACCGTTGATCACCACAGGCGATAGATCGTCGGGAATGATCCGCGGCTCGACGATCGGTGGGTAACCGCTGCCGGGCGGTGATTCCAGGCAATAGCCGAATCCCTCGCGGATTCGCCCCATCGTATAGGCATCGGCCCAGATCGGCACCCGCCTCCGGTTTTCAATGACATAACCGCGCAGATCGTCGATGCCATGCAGATGATCGGCATGGGAATGGGTGTAGAGCACCGCATCGATGTGGTGCACCCCTGCTGCAACCATCTGCGCGCGAAAATCCGGACCGGTGTCGATGACGACGGTCGTCTTGCCACCATCGGGCGCGGTCTGCTCGACCAGCAAAGCGGCGCGCATGCGCCGGTTCTTCGGATTGTCCGGATTGCAGGCGCCCCAGTCACCGGTGATGCGCGGCACGCCCGGCGACGAGCCGCAGCCGAGAATGGTGAAGGCGCGCCGGAACGCCACGTCAGACCCTCGGCATCTTGGAGAAGATGCGGAAGGCGTTTTCCGTGGTGATCCTAGCGATCTCCTCGTTGCTCACACCGATCGTTTCGGCGAGCACGGCAGCCGTATGGGCGACATAGGCCGGCTCGTTGCGCTTGCCGCGGAACGGCTTCGGCGCGAGATAAGGCGCGTCGGTCTCGACGATCATCCGGTCGTGCGGCACGGTCTTGGCGATCTCGCGCAACTCTTCGGATTTCGGAAAGGTCAGGATGCCCGAGAAGGAGACGTAGCCGCCGAGCTCGACGCCGATACGCGCGAGGTCAGGGCCGGACGAGAAGCAGTGCAGAAGGAAAGGGAAGGCCCCCTTCCCTGTTTCCTCGGTCAGGATCGCCGCCATGTCTTCGTCGGCCGAGCGGCTATGAATGACGAGCGGCAAACCGGTTTCGCGCGCTGCGGCAATGTGCCGGCGCAGGCCTTCGACCTGGGCGTCACGCGGAGCGTTGTCATAGAAATAGTCGAGACCCGCCTCGCCAATCGCGACCACCTTCGGATGCACCGACAGCCGGACAAGATCTTCAGTCGTGATGTCCAGTTCCTCATCCGCATTGTGCGGATGCGTGCCGACGGAACAGAAGACATTCGGATAGGCCTCAGCGATCGCAAGGATCGTCTCGAACCGCTTCACGCGGGTCGAGATCGTGATCATCTGCTCGACACCCGCCTCATGCGCCCGCGCGACGATGGCGTCACGCTCCGCTTCGAAATCGGGAAAATCCAGATGGCAATGGGTATCGATCAGCATGCTCAAAGTGCCTTATTGCGCTTCCGGTGCAATGTAGCGCGGGAACACCGGCTTCGGCGCTTCAAGCGGCGTGCCCGACACGAGACGTCCCGCCTCGCCGAGGGCTGCGAAGTCGCGCTTGTCGGCGGGCGCCGCCACCAGGTCGAGCAGCTTTGCCGACGAGTCCGGCATGAAGGGCTGCAAGAGGATGGCGATCTGGCGCACCACTTCCGCCGTTACATAGAGCACGGTTCCCATGCGGGCCGGATCGGTCTTCTTCAGGGCCCAGGGCTCCTGGCCGGCGAAGTAGCGGTCCGTCTCGGAGACGACGGCGATGATCGCGGCCAGCGCCCGGTGGATCATCTGCTTGCCCATCTCGTCGCGCGTGATCTCGTGCAGCGCATCTGCGGCCGCCAGCATCGCCTTGTCCTCGTCGGTCAGGGTACCGCAGACCGGGACCTGGCCGTCGCAGTTCTTGACGATCATCGACAGCGAGCGGCTCGCCAGGTTGCCGATGCCGTTGGCGAGGTCGGAGTTGATGCGGGTCGCGATCCCCTCCTCGCTGTAGCTGCCGTCCTGGCCGAACGAGACTTCGCGCAGGAAGAAGTAGCGGATCTGGTCGAGGCCGAAATGCTCGACGAGGTTGAACGGATCGACAACGTTGCCGAGCGACTTCGACATCTTCTCGCCCTTGTTGAGCAGGAAGCCATGGGCAAAGACGCGCTTGGGCAGCGGCAGGCCGGCCGACATCAGGAAAGCCGGCCAATAGACTGCGTGGAAGCGGATGATGTCCTTGCCGATCACATGGATGTTGGCTGGCCAGAACTTGGCGCGTGGACCCTTGGGATCGTCGAGATAGCCTGTTGCGGTGATGTAGTTCGTCAGCGCGTCGACCCAGACATACATCACGTGCGCCGGGTCGTTCGGAACCTTGATGCCCCAGTCGAAGGTGGTGCGCGAAACCGAGAGATCCTTGAGGCCCGATTTCACGAACGAAATCACCTCGTTGCGGCGTTCGGCCGGACCGATGAAATCAGGATTTTCCTCATAGTGCTTCAGGAGCTTGTCCTGATAGGCGGAGAGGCGGAAGAAGTAGCTCTGCTCCTCGACCCATTCGACGGGCGTTCCCTGCGGGCCGTAGCGGACGCCATCGTCGCGCAGTTCGGTCTCGTTCTCCTGGTAGTAGGCTTCGTCCCGCACAGAGTACCAGCCGGCGTAGGAATCCTTGTAGAGGTCGCCCGCCTCGCCCATGCGAATCCAGATGTCCTGCGACGCATCGTGATGGCGCTTCTCGGTCGTGCGGATGAAGTCGTCGTTGGACGCATTCAATAGCACGGCCATCTTCTGGAATTCCGCGGAGTTGCGGTCGGCCAGTTCCTGCGGAGTCACGCCTTCCTTGCGTGCCGTCTGCTGCATCTTCTGGCCGTGCTCGTCGGTGCCGGTCAGGAAGAACACGTCACGTCCATCTAGGCGCTGGTAGCGCGCCATGGCATCCGTCGCGATCAACTCATAGGCGTGGCCGATATGCGGCCGGCCGTTCGGGTAGGAAATCGCGGTGGTGATGTAGAAAGGGGACGTGTCTCTCATAGGCGGATTCGATCTATCTCGGATTAAGCTACGCACGCTCTTAGCGCATACGCCGCAAGGAAGAAACATGCGATCCGTGAAAAGCCCGGTCGGAGAGGTCGCCGCTGGCGCTGCCAGCCTTGCATAATCCGCATGCGCGATCTAGAACAAAACAGAAACAAACGAAAGAGGGTGAATCATGCTGGAGCGACTTGGCAGCCAATTTGAAACCGCCTCCGCCGGCTATGCCGGCGCGCACGGAATCGAGCGCGACCCCGACTGGTTCATCCTGAAGATGCAGGAGGAATTGGGGGAGCTGACGCAGGTCTGGAACAAGCTCAGCGGCCGCGGCCGACGCAACGGGAAATCAACGGACGAACTCAGGTCCCTGATGGCCGACGAGACCGCCGACCTGCTCGGGCATGTGCTGCTTTTCGCCCACCACCACAAGCTCGACCTGCAGGCGGCAATCGAGCGCAAGTGGCGCTTCCAGGCGGCGCTATAGCGCCGCTTTCAAATCGTCGAGCAGCGACAGGATGGTCTGCTTGCGGTCGAGATTGTAGGCGTCGCTGACGGTCAGCCGCTCGGTCACGGAAGCCGAAAGCCGCGCGAAGCGCTCGGCGCGCACGATGTCTCCCGCAATCGCGGCCTCCCGCGCGTCGCGCATGATGCGGTCACTTGCGAGAGCCTGGAAGAATTCGAAGATCGTTTCACTGTCCTTGCCCGAGAGCACGTCGGCCAGCTTGTGCATGTCCTTGCGGACCGCCGGGCCCTGCCCTGCGAGGATTCCTTCGAATGTCGCGGCAATTTCCAGTCCGCCATAATTGATGAGCTTCAGCGCTTCGGCGACGCTGCCATTGGCGGCCGCGACGATGCGCACGGCGTTCTCGCCTTCGAGATCGAAACCGAGATGCGCCATAGCCTGACTGAGCGGCGCGACGTCGAGCGGCTTCAGCCGCAGCGGCAGGCAGCGCGAGCGGATCGTCGGCAACAGTTTTCCGGGCGCATGCGTCAGCACCAGGAAGAGCGAGCGGCGCGGCGGCTCCTCGAGGATCTTCAGGATGGCATTGGCCGCATTCCGGTTGAGGTCGTCCGCCGGGTCGATGATGACGATGCGCCAGTTGCCCGTACCTGACGTCTGGCTGAAGAACTTGCCGGCGCGTCGGACCTCGTCAACGGTGATCGCGCCCTTCGCCCTGCCCGTCTTCTCATCGATCGGGCGGCTCAGGTGCAAGAGATTGTGCGAGGCGCCCGAGGCGAGCTGCCGCCCGATGGCGGAAGCCGGATCGGGATCGGAAATCGCTTCAGGCGCTTCCGCGGGTTCCGGATGTTTCAGGATGTGATGCGCAAAGCGAAAGGCAAGCGTCGCCTTACCAATCCCCTCCGGCCCTTCGATCAGGATCGCGTGGTGTCCCTTGCCGGAGCGATAGCTCTGCGCCAGGAAGCTTTCCGCCTGTTCGTGGCCGAACAGTCGATTGTTCTCGGCGGGCGCGATGGCGCCATCCAGGACGCCGCCTCTTTCCGCGCTCATGACACGACTTCCTCGGTCGACGTGTCGGTGCCGTCGCCATGCGGCAGGAGGGCCTCGACGAGGGAAAGCACCTCGGTGGCGATGGCCTCGACAGGCTGCGTCGCATCGACGACCCGGCATCGCTCGGAATCGCGCCTGGCGATATCGAGAAAGGCGTCCCGCCGTTTCTCATGCGTCTCCAGCTGCTCCTTCTCGAAACGATCAGGATTGTCGTCCCCGGCGCGGCGTTGCGCCCGCTCGAGGCCGATGCTCGCCGGCAGATCGAAAATCACGGTCCGATCCGGCACGACACCGTTGATCGCCACACGCTCCAGACTTTCGACGAAGCTTTGCTCCAGGTTGCCGGTGATGCCCTGATAGACGCGCGAAGAATCCATGAAACGGTCGCACAGCACGATCGTACCCTTGTCGAGCGCCGGCCGGATGACCTCTTCGACATGATCGCTGCGGGCCGCTGCAAAGAGGATCGCCTCCATCCTGACCCCGAAGGCCTCCGCGGCTCCCGAAAGAAGCACGTGGCGCACCGCTTCGGCGCCGGCTGAACCGCCAGGCTCGCGTGTCGTCAGCACCTCGTAGCCGCGCCCGCGCAGGGATTCGGCAAGAAGACGAAGCTGCGTCGACTTGCCGGCACCTTCCCCACCTTCGAATGTTACGAACAGACCTTTTTTCAGCGACACCATGCGTTCCCATATCGGCATGCGACCCAGGTCACGATGATTTCAGGTCGAATCGACCTGAAATCATCGTGACCTGTTCTAATAAGCTAGAGCGGAACGCGGGCGGAAAACCGCGCACACTTTCCTCATTCCGCTCTGGCCCTGTTTAACCGATTGGTCCGCCGTGTGAAACCGTCAGGTGGCGATGAATTGGCAGGAACCGCCCTCGCCGCAACCAGCTGCGGCTAAATCCAGAAAAACAGCAGTTCCTGCAGCGCATCGAGAGCACGGCTGGTCAGCGTGCCCTGCCCGACGGCGTTGGCGGTCTTGACCGGCACTTCGCGCAGCAGCTTCTCGCCGTTCCACAATTTGACGACGCCGACTTCCGTCCCCGCAGTCACCGGCGCCCGCAAGGGCCACTTATAGACGATCCGCGCCGTCAGCCGTTCCGGATTGTCGACCGGCAAAAGCACGTCGACCGGACCGCCGGCAACCAAGGCGACGTGGGCGGCATCGCCGCCATAGACGGCCGCTTCGCCAATCGCCTCCCCGTCGGCAAAAATCCGCTTCTTCTCGAAGGCGGTCATTGCCCAATCGAGCACCTTGCGGCTCTCCTCGATGCGCTCCTTGTCGGTTTCGAGACCGCCCATGGCGAGATAGACCCGGCGGTCGCCGCGCTGCAGCGAAGCGGCCAGGGAGAAACCGAAGCCTTCGGCAAAGCCGGTCGCCAGGCCGTCCACACCGATATTGGCCGCGATCAGCGGGTTCTTATTGCGTTGCAGGATCTTGTTCCATTCGAACTCCGGCTGCGAATAGAGCCTGTAGAGATCGGGATGTGCCTCGTGGAGGTGCCGAATGAGCGTTACCAGTTCGCTCATCGTGATCTGGTTGCCGGGATCCGGGAGCCCAGTGGCATTGCGGAACGTCGCAACCGGCATGCCAAGCTCGCGCGCGCGCGCCGTCATCCGCTCGGCAAAAGCGCCCTCATTCCCGGTCATGCCTTCAGCAAGGATAATGCAGGCATCGTTGGCAAGCTGGACCGCCACACCCTGCAGGAGGTCGGCGACGCGGATGCGGGATTTCAATGCGGCAAACATCGTCGAGGTGCCGGCGGGCGCACCGCCGGTGCGCCAGGCGTGCTCGGACACCTCGAAGGTGGTTTCGGCGGAAAGCTCGCCCTTGCCGAGAGCCTCGGCCACGACCTCCATCGTCATCAATTTGGCGAGCGATGCAGGCGGTATCGGTTGATTTTCGGCGCGTGAGAAAAGCACGGTGCCGGTTTCGGCATCGACAAGCAGGATCTGCTTTGCCTTGGTATCGAAAGCGGGCGCCGGTGTCTGCGCGAATACGGCGCCTGTAAACAGCGCAACGCCGAAAAACACCGCCGAAAACATCTTCATGCGCATGGGAAACTCCGGTTTCCCCTTGGGCATAGCAGCGTGGTCATTTTGGCACAACGCCGCCTGCGGTTAACGGACAGAGCCGCTTGCTTTCTGGCGCTCGGCGTAATCGACAATCACTTGGGGGGTAAGCTGCTTCCGGTCGACCATAATTGCTTCAAACGGCGACTCGGCATCGCTGACGCGGACTTCGACGTAAGCTGCAGCATAGGCCATGTTGCCGTCGGGCATCGGGATGAACTCGGGCCGCTCACGCGGGATCGGGCCGATTTCCGGCAGCATCACGAACTCGTTCAGCGATTGCGGCTGGGCGAACTGCGGCACGGGAGCTGCGAGCGCCGTCACCGGTTCGCCAACATCGAGCGAGGCCTTTGCGGGGACGGTGATCGTGCCAAGGCTCTGTTTGCGGAACGGCTCGTTCGAGGCGACCATTACGCCGGTCTCGATCTGGCCTTCCGGCATCACGCTCGGGCCACGTTCGCCCTTCTGAACGTAGGACGCCATCAGATAGGGCATGTCGTTGCCTTCAAGCGGCGCGCGGCCGACATATTGCACGCGCACCTGCGCGCTGCCCTTGCGCTTGATATCGAGCATGTCGGCCGTCTTCGAGGAAACGTCGATGATCCGGCCGAATTCATAGGGGCCGCGATCGTTGACGCGCACAATGACGGACGTACCGTTTTCCATGTTGGTGACGCGCGCGTAGCTCGGCAGCGGGAACGTCGGATGGGCGGCCGACAGATGGGCCTTGTCATAGACCTCGCCGTTGGCGGTCAGGCGACCATGAAAGGCCGAGCCGTACCAGGAAGCCGTACCGGTCTTGTTGTAGCCGAAGTCTTCCCTCGGCTGATACCACTTGCCCTTGACCTGATAGGCCTTGCCGACCTGATAGCGTCCGCCGCCCTTGGGGATGTTGTTACCGGTGGCAACGCGCGGGCTCGCCTTCACGCCGTAAACGGATTCGGCGAAGTATTCCTTGCTCCGCGGCTTCTTTTTGATGCTCGACGTGGATCCGCAGGCCGCGAGCGTTACGCACAGCGCAGGAATTGCCGCAAGGCGCAGTCCCTTGACCAGATATGCCGCATTTTTACTGGATGTCATCTGTCCCACAACATCGATCGAATAAGCCGTACTCGAAACCTTCCGCTCGTGCCCCCAGCGGAAATCTCGGCGTCCCGAAACGGAACAGTCGATTAAACATGACAGCAACAAGGCGAAAATGCGAACTCATCCACAGATCAGCGCCGGATTTCATGCGTTATGGTTTACAGATGGTTACCGGCAAAGCGTGCCCGCACGCTCCAGTCCGGCCATCGAGAAAATCTTTCAGCGACGCATGTTAAATCTTGCAAAGCGACGGGGCTTCGCGCAATAACGCCGTGCCCGGTAAGCAGTTGACTGCGAGCTCAGGCAAGGACAGGTGGCCGAGTGGTTTAAGGCTCTGGTCTTGAAAACCAGCGTACGGGAAACCGTACCGTGGGTTCGAATCCCACCCTGTCCGCCATTTTCCCAAGAAATATAGTCCGACGATGGACCGCCATCCCTGGCGGTGCTTCATTTTAACGAGCGCTTGTCGGCAGGCGTCAGCGCCGTGTGGTTCGCCTCGGGCAGACGACGACTGGGCCCTCCGCCTTTCACTCAAGCCGCGGGTTAGAGGCTGAACGGATCACGCGCTGAGCGCTCCCGCTCGGCGCGTTGAACGGATCGGCCTTCTTCTCCTTGGATTTGCGGCCCTCGCCGGCGATGATCTCATCCACGGCCCGCTGGCATTTGAGGAGTTCTTCCGCCAACGTCCTTTTGCGCACGAACCCCGTCAGGAATTCCGCATCGGTGACGTTCACGAAGAGGAACTCGCCGGTCTCGTCGCCGGCGGCGGTGGCCGCCGCACTCCAGGGATCGCCCTTGCAACCTGTCGAGACGGAGACATCTTCACAACACGGATTTGTGCACGCCGGCAGCGAGGCCGCGACCTGGCGCAACCGAAGCGATTGCGACGCGGCCGGCGCGCCGGGCTGAGGCGGCTTTGCCGCTGCGTGCCCCTGGCGCAAAACGGCCACAGCCTGCACTCAAAGAGCTGTTGAACATATGGCAGTGATCGCCAAGCTTGCTGGACTTCGGAACGAAAGCGCGGTTCACATCGTTAACCGCCCCGTAGTCCCACCCTTGCATCAAAGTGGACGATCACCGTGCTTGCCGCCCTGCTTCTCGCTTCGATAGTCGCATCGCCTAATATGCCTGACGTCAAGCTCAGCGCTGCCACGGTGGACGAACTTCAGACCGATTTCGAGAGCGCCGTGCCGTGCCATCAGATCGATGGACGCAAGGTGTGGAAGGGTGCGATCGCGTTCTACATCCAGTCGTTCGTCTATGATGGCGACAGGCCGGTCGCGACCGATGCGGCGGATGCCGTACTTCCAGAAGACAACAGCGCCGAGACGGTGAAGGAATTCGAAGACGCCTGCGCCGCCACGCAGCCCGCCTAGCCTCTTTGCACAAAAACGCTCGCGATTCGTTCGAATCGCCGTGCCGTCGCGCAATGCGCTCCGCCGCCGCCCTCCGTTTGGGCACGATCATCGCCCAAATCCGCTCGGCTCCCGTAAAAGTGACCAATCGACACGCACAGACGCGCCAATTGTCTGAATTCACGGAATTTTAGGCACTTGCGGAACACATATGGAACAGATAGTGTCTGTTCTTGATTTGTTTCACGCCTCTGGGAGCGACGTGCCATGCTGACCCGCAAGCAACAGGAATTGCTTCTCTTCATTCACGAACGCATGAAGGAGTCGGGCGTCCCACCATCATTCGATGAAATGAAGGATGCGCTCGACCTGGCGTCGAAGTCCGGCATTCACCGTCTGATCACGGCACTCGAAGAACGCGGGTTCATTCGCCGTCTGCCGAACCGGGCTCGCGCGCTCGAGGTCATCAAGCTTCCGGAAGCCTACGCGTCCAGCCAGCAGCAGCCCCGCCGCGGCTTCTCGCCCAGCGTGATCGAGGGCAGCCTCGGCAAGGCGCCAGCGGCCGCACCGCCGAAGCCCACGCCCGTGGCCGACAACACATCGGTTTCCGTGCCGGTCATGGGCCGCATCGCTGCCGGTGTGCCGATCTCGGCCATCCAGAACAACACGCACGACATTACCGTTCCGCTCGACATGATCGGCAACGGCGAACACTACGCTCTCGAAGTCAAGGGCGACTCGATGATCGAAGCCGGCATCTTCGACGGCGACACCGTGATTATCCGCAATGGCAATACGGCCAATCCCGGCGATATCATCGTGGCGCTCGTGGATGATGAGGAAGCGACGCTGAAGCGCTTCCGGCGCAAGGGCGCATCGATCGCGCTCGAAGCCGCGAACCCTGCCTACGAAACAAGGATTTTTGGGCCCGATCGGGTGAAGATCCAGGGCAAGCTCGTCGGGCTGATCCGCCGCTACCACTGATTCCGAGGGAAACTTGGCATCCGACAGAGCCTCGCCACCGCTTGCGGCGGCGAGGCTCTGTTTATTGAAGGCGACCTGATGCGCGTCCAGGGCGGCTATTAGCGCCTTGATCTCGTCTCGGCTAGGTATGTCGACGCCAATCTCCAAGCGGCCCTTCTGGCGCCTCTCTGCACGTCTCTCGCGGCCTTTCCGGCCGCCGCGCATGTCCCGCACCGGATTGCGTGTCGCCAGCCCTCGCTCGTTCGCATCGGCAAGGATGGAGCCGAGCGAGGTGATGATTTTCTTTGTCATGGCCGGCGAGCGGCCTTCCTTGCGTAGCCGGTCCTCGAAGTCGCGCACGGCCGGCAACGTCAGCTTCGACAAGAGCGTGCTGCCGATCAGCGGCTTGATATGGTTCTCGAGGTGGTTCTTGCGCTGGTTTGTCGTCGAGCGCTCCAAGCCTGAACTCTCGCCAGATGAGATCCAGAGCGAGCCGGATTTCTCCACCGTCACGGTGTCCCGATCGGCGACGTGCGTTCCCTCTCGGACCTCGACAGAGGCCGTAGCGGCGAACGCGTCGGCCTGCTTCTTAAGCTTGAAGGTCTTCTGGCGCCGTATTCCCTTGGCGTCGACATAATCAACGATCCAGGCGGTCTTCTCTTCGCCCTTAGCGGTCGTCCATGTGCGCTTGCGGACGGACATCGCGGCTCACTTTTCCGGCTTCTTCAAAGGACCATCAGCGTCGTCGGCTCGGCTGTCAGGGTCATTCGCCTCTTGGCTGCCTTTGGCAATTTCTTCAGCTAACAGGCCTGCACGGATGCGCTCCAGCTTTTTTGCCAGCTCATCAATCTCATCCATGAAGCGGAGTTCGCGTGCGAAAGGGTCAGGATAGGCTTCTTCCAAGGTCGCCACGATCTCAGCGTTCGCGCTTCGGCCGCGGCGGTCCGCGGCGGCCTTTACCCGCTTGCTCTCCGGTTCCACGGCTAGCGCAAACGATCTCTCAGCCGCCATCACCGGCATAGCAACCGCTGCCCAGGCGGCAAATACCGGCGTGGTGGACGTCACCCAAAGCTTGGCGATGGCTCAGATGCAGCAGCTTTCGGCGTTGCAGCAGTCGAGCACCAATCTCCGCACCATGGAAAAGGAGTTGAAGGATATCAACGTCGCGCTCAGGGCCGCCTCTGATATTCCGTCGTCGGAAATCTTCGGTGGTCTGCTGAGTGATGCAGCAGGGGCTAAAGCGATCGACAACGCCGCCACGAGCATCGAGAAGGTTATGACTGCTATCGGAAAGGGCGGCACGACTGCGGCGATGGCGCACGAGTCCATCGAGCTTGCGCGTCAGAGCCTCATGGCCTTGGGCGGCGATACCGTGGCCGTCGATCGGCTCATCAACTCCATGGTTGCCGGCTACATGGAAGTGAGACGCCTGGAAGGTGGCATCAAATCCCTTTCTCAGTCGATCATGAACATCCCGAACAAGATCGTCTCTATCGGCATCCAGCAATACGAAGTACCGGCCTCTGGCGGCGGCACTACGGGTGTCAGGGTCCACGGCGGCGAGGCTGATATGAGCTATCAGTCCTACAGCCTTGGCGGCAAGACCATCGGCGTATCGTCTGGCAATGGCCCTGCCGTCCGTACGCAAGGCTATCTTGTCGACCAGTCCGACATTCAGACCATGCTCGAACTACAGGGCAAACGCGCAGCGGGTGGTCCGGTCTCGGGCGGCGATCTGTACCTCGTCGGCGAACAGGGCCCGGAACTCCTGAAAATGTCCGGCGCAGGCAACGTCACCAACGCGAACAGCACGGCGTCGATCCTCTCCGGTGGCCGAGACATGCTCTCCCTGATCGAAGACAACACGTACAACATCATGGCCGAGCTGCGCATTCACACCCGTTTCTGGGAGACAAATGACGACGACAACAATCAGATCCTTGCCATGCTGAAGAAGCTCGAATCCTACGGCGTCAGTTCCTCCTCCTCTGGTGGTGGTTCGCGTTCTTCGTACTCCTCTGGCAGCTCCTACAGCGGCTCTTCGGGTTCGGAAGGCCAGAGCCATTTGGACCCGTTCGCGCCCTATTACTTCAACGCTGCGCGGAACAACGCCGGCCGCGGCGGTGACCGATATGATCCCGTCGCCGATGCGCTGATGAACGGCAACACGGAAGCCTTGCGCGGTCTCAGCGGTGGCCCGACAGAGGCTCTGAGCCGGGCACTCGGTGCCATCAGCGGCTCGGGCGGCCCTTCGCTCCTTGACCGTCTGAAGAAGCATGCGGGCTTTGCCACGGCGGTCAGATCATGGCCGGCGAAGATCAACGAATCGAGTTTTTCAAGCGCCGTCGGGAAAGAGTGATCATCGTCGACGATACCAACGTCTCCGATCAGCGCGGGGCAGCGGCGTCGGCTGCGCGGTCTGAACATCCGATCCAGATCGTCAACCACTTCAACGGCGGTAATGTCGGCAACGACCTGTCTCGGCGAGCTATGGCCGATCAGTTCCGTAACGCCGTCAGACAAGCCATGCTGGAACGGTGACGCCCATGAGCGCCCCACTGACAGAAATCGAAATCGAAGACGTCGGGATCATGCGACTGCCGAATATGTGGCAGTACGATCGGATCAGGGCGATGCCTCCTGGCCACAACAAGGCCATTGCGCCGGCAGCATTCGGCCTCGGCATGACGATCCGGCAGTTCAAGAGGTTGCCAGTTGAGAAAGCAACGAGAGGCAATCGCGGCTTCATATCGCCTAACAGAGCCGCCCATTCCCGCTGTCCAGCCAGAGCAAGCCCGTCGGCGCATCCCCAGGCGCAATGAGCGTGTATCGAAGGAAAGGATGATCGAACTTGGCCGGGAACTCCTCGCCATCAAAAAGAGGCTCCCCACAGGCCATTTTCAGCCGTGGATCAACGAGAAGAGCGGGATCTCCTACCATGCAGCACTGCGGTTCATGCGCGCAGCGAAAGAGGCAGACCGGCAATAGCGATCGATGGCGGGCAACCCGAACCTATGAGCGGTTGATCAGATTGTTATACTCAACCTCAGCGGCGGCCTTTGCCTCATCGACGCCCCGAAAGCGCTTCGAGAGTTCCCTTGCTAGGACTGTAACCGAGTAAACATCATTATTGATTTTCGTGTGCTTGTGAGTGCCAAGAGTATGGACTTCAGCCACAATCTCATTGCCCACTCGTCCGCGTCTCACCTTTGCGTGTCTGCCCTTTTCCCACTCGATTGCCATTATCTTTCCCCCATACTTATCCGCATCAGGACTGTTTGAACCCAATCCAACGGTGCGCCAGCCCCTCGTCGACGAGTTGAGAGCCGAGCGATTGACCGCCGCGGTAGACTTCGCGCAGTTTCCGGCCGTATTTGTCCTCGTCACGCAAGCCGGCCTTGAGACCGAAGGCGCCGGCATTCAGAAGCGACTGTAGACGGAACTTGGCTTGCTCACCCAGCGCCTTCTCCTCGGCGCAACGCGGCTCGCTGATCTCGGGCGTGTCTATGTCCGCGATGCGGTACTTGGTGCCTTCGAGCCAGAACGTATCACCGTCCACGACGCACGTTGTTCGCACGCTCGATGTGCATATGGGGAAGGATGCGGAAATGGTATCTTCCGGCGGCACGGTTGCCCAGCCGTAGGCTCCACCTATCACGACGCCAGCTAGAGGCAACACAAACACCCAGGGCGATAAACCGCTTCTCGGCGCCGCCGTGCGTTTGGTCGAATTGAATTTGGTGGACCTCCCCACAGCCTCAGGCGACGCTTGAAGCTTGCCTGTCCCTTTTGAAGGCAGGCTTTTATCAAACACGGAATTGGCGACAAGTATCGCGCAAACTACCACGCCACCTATGAGCAGCGCGAAGGGCGAACGACCTCCGCCACCGCCTCCCCATCGCCCGCTACGACGGCGCGCCTCAGCGTCTTTTGGAAGTAAAAGCAGAAGTGGGCCGAGCACTAAAGCACGGCGCCTTAACTGGGATGGTTCGCGTAAATCTGGTCCCCTCAAACCAACTGCAGATTTCCCTGCTTTTGAGCGATCGGCGGCTTGGGCCCCTAGCGCTTGTTTTGGTAACAAGACAGTTCCGCCTGGTTACGGAATTCGGCAACCGCCTCTTGCTGGTTTTCCTCGACTGAAAAATCGGGCTTCTGATAGGCCATGATGATTAGCAGGCGGGCGAGAGGTCTCGTTGCTTCATCGACACCGTCAATGCTTTGCATCAACGTGGACATCGGAAAATCGGCTTGACGTTTTGTCATGATGACTCGGGCGAGTTCACCAACATTGGTGCAGAACTCATTAGTGTCGGCCTTGGCTGATGTCGCCAGTGCAAAGACACAGGTCGCGGCAATGCATGCAGTTAAAGGCCTCATGGTGTCCCCCCACGCCCTACAACCGAGGGTCTTAGGTTCGCACAGCGCACGTATTAGTCAATGGTAAAATATAGGCAACAAAAAAGGCCGGGCTAAACCCGACCTTCCGAGAACCGGTAGCGGGTGGTTCTGGTTCCTCCGATGAGCCTCTTGAAACCCATTGGAGATACCGCAAATCAAGCTTTGTCGTCACTTGACGCGAGCCAGACGCTACCGGCAAGAGGGATTATACTCCTCCCCTAGCTCATTGCCAAATCCTTTGAACGCATTTGCGCCAGGGCGCGGTCGGGCGCTTTGGGCTCTCCTACAGCAGGAAAATGCTCGGGCAACGGACAGCCTATGTCAGACACCGGGCGCCATGCTGGACGGCGAAAATCCGCCTCCTGCACGGGGATTTTGAGGGCGGCGCTCAAACTCCCACATGATATCCTGCGAGGGAAAAATGGGAGGGTGAACGCGATGCCATACACTTACCGGTGCAAGGACTTCCCCGGTATGGAAGCCTGTCCAGGATCATTCACGGCCGAGACTGAAGCCGAGCTTTGGAAGCACATCGAGCTTCACGGCGCGACCGCTCACGGTGAAAAGCCGGAGCAGTGGTCCAAGGAGGATCGCGAACAGGTCGCAAAGATCGTCTGCCAGTCGTAAGGCAGACGCCGCAAGCAAAGCAGGGGGATCTACTCACTGCAACAAAAAAGGCCGGATAACCCGACCTTTCGTGATCGCCTCCCGCCGCTGCCAGTACATCCGTGGTCAGCAGGCGAGAGGGACCGTATGCCTTCAATATAGGTTTGGTTGAAATTTAATCAAATCCCAAAAGTCGGTTATTGGACCGGCTCCGAGATGAGCGCATTGGCGATGTGGCCGGTCACGGTGCTGTGATAGAAGCCAAAGTGTTGAAGTTGGAACTCACCATCATATCGACCGTTCGAAAGCCCTGCCCTTTGCAAATACACCAGCAAGTCGTCTGGCGACTTGTGGCAAGATAGGGTCTTCGTCCACAGATACATCTCGGTCAGACGATCGCCCGCGATGCTCTTTGTCAAGCTCTCGAAGAGAGAGACGCAATTCTCGGAAATGTCGGCAAGATGCATCACTGCATATTCAGGCGAACCCGTTACCTTCGAGATGCGTGTCCCATCCGTCGTATTCATTTCGCCCCTCAGCCACTCCAGTGTCTGGGGTGAGTTTCGCGGAATGCGGCTATCGAAACTTTTCCAATAGGCTAGTGCAGCCTCCGCCAGTGCTTGCCGATCCGCTGCAGGCATGGGTTTTAGGCCGAAGCGGGTCGCCTGCATTGCAGCAATGTCGAGTTCTTTAGTGCTGTCACGATCGAGGGAATCCACCTCAAGGCCGAATACATGATGGCTTGCTTCGTCTTCGTCGGCGGCGAGGATGGAGATCCAGATTTTACGCACGCGCAGTTGGTCAGCGGGTTTCTGCCGGCGGCTACCTGATTCGTCAGATGCTTAACGGCGCCGAAGCGGCCTTATTTGGGCTGGAGGGCCTTTTCGTCTTCGATCGCCCGGAGCAAGGCATCTATTGCTTGCTGAGTCTGCACAAACTGGTCGCGCCAACTCTCAGTTTGGCCCCGGTTATAATCGCCAGCCAATTTAGCAGCTAGAGCCCTTCGATGCTCTCGCGCTTTCTCCAGTGCCGAGTCCAAGGTCTTCAGATGCTCGCCTGCCATTTCCCAAGCCCTCTATGTCGCGTTTCATGTCGCGTGGAGTAGCCGAGTGTCGCAGAAAACCATTTGAAATCAATCGTACTGGCTTGCAACATGACGCGACATGGAAGCGGGGATTTCCCCGCCTCGACATCGCTACAACGTGTTGATTTCGTTGGTGAAAATGTTTGGAGGCCTCGCCCGGAATTGAACCGGGGTACAAGGATTTGCAGTCCTCTGCGTCACCACTCCGCCACGAGGCCTCACAGCTCGGATAACCGAGCGTTGGCGCGGATTTAGAATGATTGCAGAAAAACCGCAAGAGGCATTTTCCGAAAAACGCGTCGTCGATTTGTAAGACGGATACTTTCCACAGAGCGATCGCGAACCTCCGCCGATCGCATCTGGGGTGGCCTCAACACCAGGGCGTCGCGTGTCCTGTCCACGGCCGCACCAGCCCCTCGGATACGAGCACGCGCCCGATGGACTGGTCGCCGCGGGTAACCAGCCGCAGCTTTTCACCGGCCTTGGCATCCTGACGACCGCCCGCCGTTTCCAGCCTGAAGTCACCCGCATTCAACAATTCGCGCAGGCGCTGCTTGGCGTAGAAGCCGCGCGAACGTTCCTTGTCGCAGCTTGCCTGGCGAATACGCGGCGCATCGACGTCTGCCACGCGGATCGTTTCGCCGTGGTAAAGGAAGGTGGCGCCGTCGATCACGCAGTTGTCGTTGCGAATCCCGCAGAAATAGAACTGATCCGTTCGGACGGATGCCGTCTTCACTTCCTCATTGGGCCGCACCACGGGTGTCGGCGCGTTGGCGCCGACGTCGACGGATGGCACCGGAGCGGCAAGGGCAACTCTTGTCACCGGATTCGGCTTCTGCTTCTCCGCCTGCTGCGCGGGACGCTCGTCCGCTTTCTGCGCGACACGAACGGGCTTCGGCTTCGATTCGTGTCGAGACGTGAACGCGGCCACGTCCGATACCACCGGCCAATGTTTCAATTCGGCGCGATGATCGTAAGCGACCACGCCGCCGACAGTGAGTGCGGCGGCCAGATACCACGGCGCCATCCCGCCTTGTTTGCCCCTGCTCCGACCGGAATTCCGGCTTCGACGTTTCGTAGTGGCTTTGGCCATGCGTCCCCATCCTGATTCGCGACCGCATTATGCGATTGATGGGTTGCCGAAAAGTTTTCGGCGGCCTCCCTCAACAAAGGGTTCAGCCGCTTCGCTGGGAATCAATTGGCAGGGAATCGAAGCCGAGGCATCCGGGACGGATGCGTTGACCGAAAATGTGCGTAATCGCTCCGGTTCACGAGCCGTTCGAAGAATTGGCTCGTCCGCGCCAGCGCGCCCACCAGACAGCCAGGCGACGCCGGCGACGGCGGACGGATGGGATATCGTGCGAAAGCACGATGAGGCCCAGCGGTATCATCCAGAAGCCGAGCACCGGCAGAAAGCCGAGAAAACCAAAGAACACCAGGAGCGAGCCCAACAGGATACGCAGCAGTGGCGATTCCGGCAGCGTGATGCGCCACTTCCCGAGCACGATCTGACGCGTCTGCGGATCAATCCCGAAATGCGTCTGCTTCCTGTTTTTATTCATCATTCCCTATCCGGCATCTTTTCCCACAATTGGGGACTTCTCCACAGCCTCGCAACCGAACTTGTCATTTTTTTTGAAAAAACCGCTTGGCAAATCGGAAAAGCATGCGTATTAGCAGCCTCACTTCTGAAGCGCACAGCGAAACAGCGGCGCGGATGATCCCTGGTAGCTCAGCGGTAGAGCATTCGACTGTTAATCGACAGGTCGCCGGTTCGAATCCGGCCCGGGGAGCCAGTTTCGAAAAGAGCCATTTGCAGAAAATGCGAATGGCTCTTTTTCATTTTGCACCTAAGTTCCCCCGGTGATCAATCCCAGTCCTAGACGGCACCTATGACAAAGGCGGCGCCCATCATCGTCTGGTTCCGCAAGGACCTGCGCCTTGGCGATAACAGGGCCCTTGCGGCTGCGGCCAATGAGGCTGCCGTCATTCCGCTCTATATCCGGGAGCCGAACGAAAGCGGCAACGGTCCGCTGGGCACGGCGCAGCAATGGTGGCTGCACCATTCGCTGGAAGCATTGGGGGCTCGACTGGGCCGGCTCGGCTCGCGACTCATTCTCCGCTCCGGCGACCCGCTGGACGTCCTCAGCGAGGTGTCGCGCCTATCGGGAGCGAAGCGTGTCCATTGGAATCGCCGCTACGACCCGTGTGGCATCGCCACCGATATAGCCCTGAAGAAAACACTCGCAGCTCAGGGCATCGCGGCCGAGAGCTTTGCCGGGCAATTGCTGCACGAACCCATGCGCTTGCTGACGACGACCGGCGGGCCCTATCGCGTGTTCACGCCTTTCTGGCGCGCTCTCGAAGCGAAGGTTGAGCCGGCTTCACCGATCGACGAGCCGCAAAAGATCGCGACGCCGGAAAGCTGGCCCCCTTCAGAACGGCTTGAAGCGTGGTCGCTTCTGCCAACGAAGCCGAACTGGGCAGCGACGTTCAGCGAAGTATGGGCGCCGGGGGAAAAAGGCGCGACCACCCGCCTCGACGAATTTATCGACGAAAAGCTTGCAGACTACAAAGTGCGCCGGGACCGTCCAGAGGCTGACGGCACCTCCCTGCTCTCTCCTCACCTCGCCTTCGGAGAAATCTCGCCAGCGCAGGTCTGGCACGCGACGCAGGGAATCGAGACCGATGGCGGTGAAGGTGTTGCCACCTTTCGCAAGGAGATCGCGTGGCGCGAATTCTCCTACCATCTGTTGTTTCACTATCCCGAACTCCCGCGTCGCAATCTCGATCGGCGGTTCGATCGTTTCCGCTGGCTGGACCACGAAGGCGATTTTTCCCGCTGGGCCAAGGGTTTGACCGGATTCCCGATCGTCGACGCCGGCATGCGGCAGCTCTGGCGGCATGGCCACATGCACAATCGCGTGCGCATGATCGCCGCCTCGTTCCTCATCAAGGACCTGTTGATCGACTGGCGGAAAGGCGAGCAATGGTTTCGCGACACGCTCGTGGATGCGGATCCGGCCAACAACGCCGCAAGCTGGCAATGGGTCGCGGGATCGGGCGCGGATGCGGCGCCGTTCTTCCGTATTTTCAATCCTGTTCTCCAAGGCGAAAAATTCGACCCGGACGGAGCCTATGTGAAGCGATTCATACCGGAACTCGATCGGCTGGAACCACGCTATATCCATCGCCCCTTTGCGGCTCCGGCTGCCGTGCTTTCGGGCGCCGGCATCGAGCTTGGCGCAACCTATCCAAAGCCGATCGTCGACCACGCCCTTGCGCGGGATCGGGCGCTTGTAGCGTTCCGCGAGATCACAAGCCCGCCAAGAGAACCGTAACGGATACGCGCCCCCGGTAGAAATCCATGGTTGGCGTCTCGGGCGATTGCCGCTAGGCTCACCTTACGGATGCAACAGCTGAGGGGGTGGTGTATGCGTGAGCTGGAAGCAAGCCTCGCCGCGTTCAACGGCGCACAGGAGCTTTCCGCCGAGAATCTCTCGATGGTCCTGCGGGATTTCCCATTGAAGGCACGGATGGTGCTCAGCGCGCTCGTGCATCTTCAGGCCGGGACATTGATGCTCACGGTGCCGGATGGCCGCAAACTGGTGATCAGGGGCAAGAGAGCGGGCCCAAGCGCTATCCTCACCTTGAACAACTGGAACCTGCCGCAACGCGCCATGTCAGGCGGCACAATCGGGGCGGCCGAAAGCTATATCGACGGCGACTGGGACAGTCCCGATGTCGGCGCTTTTCTCGAGCTCTTCCTCGTCAACGCCGAGATTGGCAAGCACTTCCCGAACCGGGCGCGTGGCCCGATTCATCTTGTCGAAAAGTTCCTGCACTGGCGCAACGCGAATACGAAAACCGGCGCACGCCGCAACATCTCAGCTCACTACGACCTCGGCAACGCCTTCTACAGCGAATGGCTGGATCCGAGCATGACCTATTCGTCCGCACTCTACGCCACCGGCGCCAACGACCTTCGCTCCGCGCAGGCGGCCAAATATCGCGCACTGGCGGAAGCCACCAACCTGCGCACCGGCGACCACGTGCTGGAGATCGGCTGTGGCTGGGGAGGCTTTGCGGAATTCGCGGCGAGCGAGATCGGCTGCAAGGTGACCGGGTTGACGATCAGCCGCGAGCAGCTGGCCTTCGCCCGCGAACGCATCCACCGGGCCGGCCTTGCGGACCGCGTCGAACTGAAATTCCAGGACTACCGCGAGGAAAAGGGCACCTATGACCGCATCGTCTCGATCGAAATGTTCGAGGCGGTCGGCGAAAAATTCTGGGCGACCTATTTCTCGCAGCTCAAGCGATGCCTGAAGCCCGGCGGCAAGGCCGGCCTGCAGATCATCACCATCAAGCCCGAAGCCTATGAGGAGTACCGCTCCAATCCGGATTTCATCCAGAAATACGTTTTCCCGGGCGGAATGCTGCCGACGCGCGAACATCTCATCGACCTTGGCCGCCATGTCGGCCTGCGCATGATCAACGATTTCGGCTTCGGCATCGATTACGCCCGGACACTCGGCGAATGGCGCGAGCGCTTCTGGTCGGTCTGGAACAGGATCGAGCCGCTCGGCTTCGACCTGCGCTTCAAGCGGCTGTGGGAGTTCTATTTCTACTACTGCGAAGCCGGCTTTCGCGCCCGCAACATCGACGTCCGCCAGATCGTCTTCGAATAGGGACGCGCATCGCGCGTCTTTACCGCGTCACGCGTAGCGCTTAAGAGGCGGTCGTTCCAATTCTCTTGTGAAGGTTCCGCATGCGCCTTGCATGGTTTTTCCTCGCGCTCGCCATCGCGACCGAAGTGGTGGGGCTGACGGTGATGAAGGCCGCCTCTTCGAGCGGCTCTTATCTCGGCCACATCGTCATGTATGTCTCGATCGCGCTTTCCTACGTCTTCCTGGCCAAGGCCGTGAAGACGATCTCCGTTGGCGTCGCCTATGCGATATGGGAAGGTTCAGGCGTCGCGATCATCACGCTGGTTTCCGTCTTCGTCTTCGGCCATGTGTTGACCGGATGCGAAATGCTGGGGCTTTCGATGGCGATCGTCGGCATATTGCTCGTCAATGCCGGCGAGCGCCATGACGAGGACGAAGCCGCGGTGGAAGGAGCAGCCAATGAGCGCGCCTAGCATCTACTTCGCCTTGGCCGTGATGGCTGGCATCCTCGATGTCGCCGCCAACCTCGCCTCGACGAAATCGGAAGGGTTTGCCCGCCGCGGCTGGGGCGCCCTCTCCATCCTGCTGGTACTTGCCGCCTTCGCGCTGCTTGCCGAGGCGATCAAGGGCATGGAACTCGCGATCGCCTATGCCGTGCTTGGCGCGACCGGAATCTTCGGAACGGCCATCTGCGGACGGCTGCTCTTCGGACAGAAACTGAAGCCGATCGGCTGGGTCGGGCTTGGCCTCATCTTCGGCGCCGTGCTGGTGCTTCACACGGCCTGACGCCGACGCTCGCCGGAGCCGGCGTGCTTCTTCGCTTCTCTTGCCTCGGCTACGACACCCGTCAGCCGCCTGATAAGAGCGAAATAGAGGCTATAGGGCAGCAGACGCATCAGCTTCACCGCATAGGTGAAATGCCGCGGGAAGGTTATTTCGAAGCGCCTGGACTTCAAACCCGCGATGATGCGATCCGCCGCGTGTTCGGAGCTGACGAGAGCCGGGCGCGGAAAGCGGATTCGCGCGGTGCCGGGCGTATCGACAAAGCCGGGGCAGATGATTTGCAGACGGATGCCGATCCGATCGAGATCAAACTTCAGGCTTTCGGCCATATTGATCAGCGCCGCCTTGGAGGCGCCGTAGGCGGCGCTGGTGGGCAACCCGCCATAGCCGGCGACGGAAGACACGATGGCGATGTGGCCGAAGCCCTGCGCCTTCATATGCGCGACGGCCGGCAGCAGGCAGTTGACCACCCCATTGAGATTGACTGCGAAACTCTTCTCGAAGGCTTCGCGATGGAGATCATCGCCTCGCACCGGGACGGCCACTCCGGCATTGAGGATCACCAATGACAGGTGGCCATGATCGTACTCGATCGCAGCCAACACGCGCTCCATGTCCTTTGGGTCGGTGACGTCGCCGTCGAGAACCGTGATCCTTCCCTCGCCCGCCGCCTCATGCTGCAGGTCCACCAGCTTCTCGTGACTTCTGGCAGTGACGACCACCGCATAGCCTTCACGCACCAACTTGAGCGCCAGCGCCCGCCCGATACCCGCGCTCGCGCCGGTAACCCAAGCCAGTTTATGTTCGGATTTCGCAGACTGAATACTCATCACTCACTCCTCGGCGTGGGCGAAAAAGACTTGCCCGGCCCTTCATCGCGGCAACGCTCCTTGCCGCTGAGCCCCACATGCCTTGGAGACGATTTTTGTTCGGGACAGAGCGGCGGCGAAACGCTATTTCTTGCCTGAAGTGCAGGCTGAGCCGAAAACACGCCAACATTTCGGCGGTCCGGGATCGTTGTTGATTTTCGTCAGCCGCCGTTCGTATTTCCCTGGTACGTGTCGCCCTGCCCCGGCGCCTGTCCTCAAACACGAGGTTCTGAAAATGGCCATCCTACCGTCCGTCCTCGAAGCGATCGGCAACACACCCTTGATTCGGCTGAAGGCCGTGTCGGAGGCCACGGGCTGCGACATCCTCGGCAAGGCCGAGTTCCTCAATCCGGGGCAATCGGTGAAAGACCGCGCCGCACTCTGGATCATCCGGCAAGCGGAACGGAGCGGACAGTTGCGCCCGGGCGGGGTCATCGTCGAAGGCACGGCCGGCAACACCGGCATCGGGCTGGCGCTGGTCGGCCAGGCACTTGGCTATCGCACCGTCATCGTCATTCCGGAAACCCAGAGCCAGGAAAAGAAGGACGCCTTGCGGCTGCTTGGCGCCGAGCTCGTCGAAGTGCCGGCCGTTCCCTACAAGAACCCCAACAACTACGTGAAGATCTCCGGCCGGCTCGCCGAGCAACTGGCGAAGACCGAGCCGAACGGCGCCATCTGGGCCAACCAGTTCGACAACGTCGCCAACCGCGACGCGCATGTGGAAACCACGGCGCCGGAGATCTGGCGCGACACGGACGGCAAGGTCGATGGCTTCATCTGCGCCGTCGGCTCCGGCGGCACGCTCGCCGGCGTTGCACAGGGGCTGAAGGCGAAGAACCCGGCGATCAAGATCGGCCTTGCGGATCCGCAAGGGGCGGCACTCTACAACTTCTATACCAACGGCGAACTGAAGTCCGAGGGCAGCTCGATCACCGAGGGCATCGGCCAGGGCCGCATCACCGCCAATCTCGAGGGCTTCACGCCGGATTTCTCCTACCAGATTCCCGATTCGGAAGCGGTCCCCTATGTCTTCGACCTGATCGAGCGCGAAGGCATCTGCGTCGGCGGTTCGACGGGCATCAACATCGCCGGTGCGGTTCGTCTCGCCAGGGAGCTCGGTCCAGGACATACGATCGTGACGATCCTCTGCGACTATGGTAACCGCTATCAGTCGAAGCTCTTCAACCCGGACTTCCTGGCCTCCAAGGGACTGCCTGTACCGACCTGGTTGAAGACGTCTTCCCACATTGCAGTGCCATACGAATCAGTTGGATAGGAATGCGATGACCAGGACCGTGACCGCCCTTTTCCGAGACGATTTCTACCTCTCGACCTGCGAAGCAAGCGTCACCGGAATTCTGGAAGATGGCGGGATCGAGCTGGATCAAACCTGCTTCTATGCAGCCTCCGGCGGCCAGCCCGGCGACACCGGCTTTCTGGAGCGGGCCGACGGCAGCCGGATCGACATCGCGGTCGCCCGTCACGGCGAAACCAAGGACATCATCGTCCATGTGCCGGCCGAAGGGCAGCCGGTACCCGCCGTTGGCGAGAAACTCGTTCTGCATATCGACTGGCCCCGCCGCTATCGCCTGATGCGAATGCACACCGCCTGCCATCTGCTCTCGGTCGTCTGCCCCTTCCCGATCACCGGAGCCTCGGTCGGCGAAGACGAGAGCCGTGTCGATTTCGACATGAGCGAGACGATCGACAGGGACGAAGTCACCACGGCGCTGATGAAGCTCGTCGAAGAAAACCATCCTGTCTACGTCCAGTGGATCACCGACGACGAACTCGCCGCCAATCCCGGCATCGTCAAATCGAAGAATGTGCGCCCGCCTGTCGGCCTTGGGCGCGTCAGCCTTGTCTGCATCGGCGAAAATTCGGCAGTGGATAGCCAGCCCTGCGGCGGTACGCATGTGTCGGAAACGCAGGAAGTGGGTGCCGTCCACATCGCCAAGATCGAGAAAAAGGGTAAGGAGAACCGTCGGTTCCGTATCCGCTTCGGCATGCCCGAAGATCGCGCATCAGTTTGAGTAGGGAGTTGCGACTGTGACCAACAACAAAAGCGCCTTTGTCGTATCGGCCGATTGGCTGCAGGAGCGCCTCGGCGATCCCTCGATCCGGATCCTCGACGCCGCCTGGTATCTGCCGGCTCAGAACCGCAACCCGAAGGCGGAATACGATGCCGGGCATATTCCCGGTGCCGTCTTCTTCGATCAGGACGTTATTGCCGACCACACGAGTGGCCTGCCCCACACCCTGCCCTCGCCTGAAGCCTTTGCCTCGGCGGTTGGTGCGCTGGGCGTCAGCGAAAAGGACACGATCGTCGTCTACGACGGTCCCGGCATCATGACCGCTCCGCGCGTGTGGTGGATGCTGCGCATCATGGGCGCCAGGAACGTCTACGTGCTCGACGGCGGCATGGACGGCTGGAACACGGAGGGGCGCCCCGTCAGCACCGAGGTACCCTCACCCAAGCCGGCGACGTTCAACGTCAATTTCACCCCGGCGGCCGTGACCTCCTTCGCGCGGATGACGGAAATCGTTGCGGATGGCTCGATCCAGATCGCCGATGCCCGCGGTGCCGGACGTTTCTATGGCGAGGAGCCGGAGCCGCGTGCCGGCATGCGCTCGGGCCATATGCCCGGCGCGCACAGCCTTCCCTCCGGTACTTTCTCGGAAAACGGAAAGTTCAAGGATCTCGCGACGCTTCGCCAAACCTTCGCCGACGCCGGCGTCGATCTTTCCAAACCTGTCGTTACGACCTGCGGCTCCGGTGTCACCGCCGCCATCATCACGCTGGCGCTGCAATCGCTCGGCCACACGGACAACACGCTCTATGACGGTTCCTGGTCGGAGTGGGGTGGTCGCGCAGACACGATGATCGTAACCGGTCGAGAGTGATATCATGCGTTCGCCGAAGCTCGCCTCCCTGACAGCACATGTAACCGAACTCGAGATGACGGCGCCGCCGAAGCAGAGCCTGCCGATGCCGGTCAATATCCAGACGGCGATCCTGCGTGTCTCGGACATCCCGCTCAGCTACTATCGCTTCTTGTACCTGCGTGTCGGCCGCCGCTGGCACTGGACCGAGCGGCTGCGGATGAACGACGAGGAACTCGCCGCCGTGCTCGGCGACAAGCGCACGAGTGTCACGGTGCTCTATGTCAACGGCGCGCCGGCCGGGTTCTTCGAGCTGCACCAGGGCGAGGATGACGTCGTCGAGCTCGTCCATTTCGGGCTGATGGAACATGCGCTCGGCCTTGGCCTCGGCAAGTGGTTCCTGCTCCAGACGCTGTTTGCCGCCTGGGCGCTGAACCCGAGCAAGCTGACGGTAACGACCAACAATCTGGATCACCCCCGCGCACTGCAGCTTTACCAGCAATTCGGCTTCTCGCCGGTCGCCACCCGTGAGACCACGGTCGAACCTTTGACCGACGACGAACTGCTGACCCTGGCGAAAAATCTCTGACGCATCTCGCCCGGCAAGTTCCGGGTGTCGAAACGATCGCGACCGGCGCAATCTCCTGATCTAACAATCAAACCGATCAAGGAGATGCGCCATGACGTTACGTTACATTCCAATGTCCGACGACGAAGCGCGGCGGATCCGCGAGGGCGGGCCGGATGCCTATGGCAACCGGCCGGAGCGAGAGATTTCCGATGGTGACGGCGTGCCCTGCCGGCACTGCCTGCGCAATGTCGGAGCCGGCGAGCCCTATCTGATCTTCGCTCTGCGGCCGTTTTCGACGTTGCAGCCCTATGCGGAGACCGGCCCTGTGTTCATGCATGCCGAGGAATGTCCGGCGCATGACGGCGATACGCTTCCGCCGATCTTGGCTTCGAGTGTCAGCTATCTGCTGCGCGGTTATGGCGAGAGCGAACGGATCGTCTACGGGACCGGCGGTGTCGTTCCGACGGAGCAGTTGCAGGCGCGAGCGGAAGAACTGCTGGCCCGACCGGACGTTTCCTCCGTGCATGTGCGTTCGGCCAAGAACAATTGTTACCAGTGCCGGATCGAGCTGACCTGACCACCAAATTCGGCCCGGCATTGCTGCCGGGCCGAAAGCATCTTTCCGTCAGGCGACGCTCAGCACCGCCTCGGGTGCAAAGGCATCATAACCGAGCGCTTCGGCCACCGGCGCGTTGGTGACGCGTCCGCGATGAACGTTCAGACCGGCACGCAGATGCCGGTCCTCGGCGATCGCCTTCAGGCCCTTATCCGCGAGCTGCAGGCCGTAGTGCAGCGTGGCGTTGTTGAGCGCATGCGCAGAGGTCACCGGCACGGCGCCCGGCATGTTCGCCACGCAATAGTGCACGATGCCATCGACCTCGTAGGTCGGGTCGGAATGCGTCGTCGCGTGGGACGTCTCGAAGCAGCCGCCCTGGTCGATCGCGACGTCAACGATGACGGCCCCCTTCTTCATGCCGGTCAGCATTTCGCGGGTCACGAGCTTCGGCGCCGCAGCACCCGGAATGAGCACTGCCCCGATTACCAGATCGGCGGAGAAGACTTCCTCTTCCAGTGCGTCGATGGTCGAGTAGCGTGTGTGCACGCGGCCGGCGAAGAGATCGTCCAGTTGGCGCAGGCGCGGGATCGAGCGATCGATAATGGAGACGTCGGCGCCAAGCCCGGCCGCCATGCGCGCCGCATGCAGGCCGACGACGCCGCCGCCGATGACGGCCACCTTCGCCGGCAGTACGCCCGGCACGCCGCCGAGCAGGATACCGCGGCCGCCATTGGCCTTCTGCAGCGACGTCGCGCCCGCCTGGATGGCCAGGCGTCCGGCAACCTCGGACATCGGCGCAAGCAGCGGCAGACCGCCGCGGTCGTCGGTGACGGTTTCATAGGCGATCGCCGTGACGCCGGAATTGAGCAGGCCCTTGGTCTGTTCCGGATCGGGCGCAAGATGCAGATAGGTGTAGAGAATTTGGCCTTCGCGGAGCTGCACCCATTCGGAGGGCTGCGGCTCCTTGACCTTGACGATCATGTCCGACTTTTCGAACACTTCTTTTGCCGTCGCGACAATCTTCGCGCCAGCGGCACGGTAAGCATCGTCATCCGCGCCGATCCCTGCCCCGGCCTTGGTTTCCACGATCACCTCGTGGCCATGGGCAACGTATTCACGCACCGAGCCGGGCGTCAGGCCGACTCTATATTCATGGTTTTTGATTTCCTTCGGGCAACCGACACGCATCCTCGCGTTCCTCTCCTGTTATGGGCTTTTCGCCACTTTTGACGAGGTATTCAGCAAAACACGCCGTGAATCGAATGTCCTTGCAAAGACGAAACCCGGGGCGCATTGATTTCGAAGAATATTGCGTGAAGTGACGCATGATTGGGGGGAAACACGAATGAGTGAACTCGATGCCATCGATCATGCGATTCTGCGCATTCTCCAGCAGAATGGCCGCATCTCGAATGCCGACCTCGCGGCGAAGGTCGGGCTCTCTCCGTCAGCCTGTTCGCGACGAGTCGATATCCTGGAGAAATCAGGAACGATTGCCGGCTATCATGCCCGCATCGCCCATAAGGCGCTCGACTACCAGATCATGGTGATCGTCCATATTTCGCTGTCGGGCCAGTTCGCCAAGACGCTCGCCGAGTTCGAAGCGGCGGTGAAGCTCTGTCCGAACGTACTCGTCTGCTACCTGATGTCAGGCGAGTACGACTACATCCTGAGGGTCGCCGCCAAGGACCTTCAGGATTACGAGCGCATCCACCGCGACTGGCTCTCGGCGCTACCCCATGTGGTCAAGATCAATTCCAGCTTCTCGCTGCGGGAAGTGATCGACCGGCCGAATGTCGGCATTTGAAGGATTGAATGCAGCCTAACGGCCGACGACGCAGTCGCGGCCCCGTCCCTTGGCGGCGTAGAGCCGAAGATCTGCCTCCGACAGCAGGTTCTCGATCGCCGCCCCGTCGTCCGGCGTCGACGATAGACCGATGCTTGCGGTCACCGGCTGTCCGTCCGGGGTCGAGACGCGATCCGACACGGCAATACGAATCTCGTCCGCGCGCCGCAAAGCATCGCCATGAGCCATTGCCGGGCAAAGGATCACGAACTCCTCGCCACCATATCGAAACAGTCGGTCGACCGGACGCAACTTCGACTTCACCGTCTCGACCAGCCGCTGCAGGACGCGGTCGCCCTCCTGGTGGCCGAAGCGGTCGTTGACGCCCTTGAAATGGTCGACGTCGATGATCATCAAGGTGACGGCCGCATTGTCGGCGCTCGCCGCGCGCAGCATTGCCGGCGCTTCGATCTCGAACCGGCTGCGATCGAGCGAACCCGTCAGCGTATCCTGCCCGGACCGGGACAGCAGGTCCTCGTAGCGTTCGCGGAACGTCAATGCATTGAAGATGTCGCCAAGCGGCCGGCCCGACATCGCCAGGAACGGATGGCGCGAGGCATTGAGATAAAGTCCGATCGCGATCGCATAGAAGGGTGCTGCCAGCATCTTCGCCATCCAACCACCCCAGAAGACCTCGAAGGGTGCACCGTTCCACCAGCGAAGTGCCGCGTAGAAGGCAGCCTGATCGAATGTCAGCACGACGACGCCGCAGATGAGAAATCGGAGCGTCACGAAGCGCCGCAACCACCGGCCCAGTCGCTCGTAAAGCAGAATGATCATCAGCGAATCGAAATAGAGGATCGTCGTGCCCCAGACCATCAGCCACCCCATCTCGTCGATGAAGGCGAGGTCGGCGGACCGCTCCGCCACGATCGCTACGGTGTCGTGCTGGCGCAGCAGAAGGCTGAGCGCGACCGTCAGGAAATTACCGGCGAGCAAGCCGTAGATCGGCTGGCGAACGGTTGCCGCGTCTTCCTTCACATAAAGCAGCAGGATCATCATCAGCTTGCCGGAGAAAAGGACAGCAGAGCCTGGCGAGATCACGCCGAACGGCAGTTGCACATAGAAGACGGCGGCGAGATAGGTCTCGATGAAGTGCATGACGCCGAGTGCGGCGACGAAGACGCCAAGCCCCAAGCGGGCGCGAAGATGCAGCAGCCCGATCATCGCCGTAACGTAGACCAGCGCCTCGCCGACGAAGAGAAGAAGGTTGGCGTTTGGCATGTGCTTGAAAAAGTTCCGTTTCCCGAAGCACGGTTAAACAGGAAGTTTGAAGAAAACTTTAGCGGAACCCGCGGCTGTCAGCCGCCGGAATGCGAAAATCTGCCGCTTTCGGAAATGTCGCCTTTCCGGCATAGTCGCCGCCAACCCACCGTGGTTCGCGTATCTGCGAACAAAACTCCGGATTGCACTCGTCTCGGAAAAACCGGGATCCTTGATAAATGGAGGACCGCATGCCATCGATGACATCCCCGCTCCACCTTACGCGCCGTTCGCTTCTCGCGGGGGCCGCGGCTTCTTCGGCGCTTGTCATGCTGCACCCCTTCTCCGTCCGCGCCGCCGCCAACCAGGCGCATCTCAGAATCATGGAAACGACGGACCTGCACGTTCACGTCTTTCCCTATGACTATTACGGCGACAAGCCCAACGATACGGTCGGCCTTGCGCGCACCGCCTCGATCATCGACGCCATCCGCGCCGAAGCGACAAACTCCATCCTGATCGACAATGGCGATTTCCTCCAGGGCAACCCGATGGGCGACTATATTGCCTATCAGCGCGGCATGAAGGACGGCGATATCCACCCTGTCATCGCCGCCATGAACGTGCTTGGCTATGATTGCGGCACGCTTGGCAACCACGAATTCAACTATGGCCTGGACTTCATGTTCAAGGTCCTGAACGGCGCGAACTTCCCGCTCGTCTGCGCCAACCTGACGAAGGGTACGCTTGCCGCCAACGGGCGTCAGGATGAGCTGTTTCTCAAGCCCTACGTCATTCTCGACCGCAAAGTGAAAGACGGCTCCGGCGCGGAACATCAGGTCCGCATCGGGCTCATCGGCTTCGTTCCGCCGCAGATCATGACCTGGGACGCCAAGAACCTCGAAGGCAAGGCCAATGCCCGAGACATCGTCAAGGCCGCCGAAGCCTGGGTGCCGCAGATGCGCGAGGAAGGTGCTGATATCGTCGTCGCTCTCTCGCATTCGGGCATCGGCCAGCAGGGCTATGCCGAGAACCTGGAGAACGCTTCGGTGCCGCTTGCGGCGGTCGCAGGCATCGATGCGATCGTGACCGGCCATAGCCACCTGGATTTCCCCGGGCCGAAGTTCGACGGCATCGCGGGGGTCGATAACACGAAGGGCCTGATCTCCGGCAAGCCCGGCGTCATGGGTGGCTTCTGGGGCTCGCATCTCGGCCTGATCGACCTGCTGATCGAACGGGAGGGTGGCGCCTGGCGTGTCGTCAGTTCAACCAGCGAGGCGCGGCCGATCTACCGTCGCGAAGAGAAGAAGGTGATCGCCGAGGTCGCCGACAAGCCGGAGGTCCTGGCCGCCGCGAAGAAGGACCACGAGGCAACGCTCGCCTATGTGCGCACGCCTGTCGGCAAGACCAGTGCGCCGCTCTATTCCTACTTCGCCCTGGTCGCCGACGACCCGTCCGTGCAGATCGTCAGCCAGGCGCAGACCTGGTACATCAAGGACATGCTGAAGGCGACCGAGTATCGCGACCTGCCGGTACTTTCGGCCGCCGCCCCCTTCAAGGCCGGCGGCCGCGGTGGCGCGGACTACTACACCGACGTCCCCGCCGGCGACATCGCGATCAAGAACGTCGCCGACCTCTATCTCTATCCGAATACGGTGCAGGCCGTCGTCATAACCGGCGACCAGGTGCGCAACTGGCTGGAAATGTCAGCCGGCATCTTCAACGAAGTCAAACCAGGCGCCTCGGACGCGCCGCTAATCAGCGGCGGTTTCCCGTCCTACAATTTCGACGTCATCGACGGCGTCACCTATCAGATCGACCTTTCCGTGCCGCCGAAGTTCGACAAGGACGGCAACACGATCAATGCATCGTCGAACCGTATCAAGAACCTGCAGTTCAACGGGCAACCAATTGATGCAGCGCAGAAATTCGTGGTCGCGACCAACAACTACCGGGCGGGGGGCGGCGGCAATTTCCCCGACATCGCCGCCGACAAAGTGGTATTCGTCGCCCCCGACACCAACCGCGACGTCGTGGTGCGCTACATCATCGATCAGGGCACGATCAATCCATCTGCCGACGCCAACTGGACCTTCGTGCCGCTCGCCAATACGACCGTCACCTTCGACAGTGGCCCGAAGGCCCGGCAGTTCCTGGCGCAAGTGAAGGATGTGACCATCGAGGATGCCGGTGACGCCGCCGAAGGCTTTGCCCGCTTCCGGATCAAGCTCTGAGCTTCAGGCGAACCAGGGTCGGGCCGCCCGTCTCGAGGCGGCCCATCATATTGACCGGACGATGAAGATTCAACTCGTCCGGCGATCCGTACGCAGGCCGATGAAAATTAGCGCGAGACATTAAGAATGTCCGCTAACCATCTGAGACAATTTAGCTACGCCGCAGGCGCGACTGATCAAACCTGACGCGACTGGGCGTCGTCGGAAAACAGCGACGGGCCGGTCTGATCGATGATCTGGCGTCCCTTGCGCAGAGCGGCATCGATCGCGTCCTGCTCCGAGGTGAAGAGATCGGCGCGGATGAAGCTGCGGGTTTTGGTGCCGCCATCCGCCGAGGCCTTCTCGATGCTCCCAGCCAGACGAAACTGCGAGCCTTCGCGCATGGGCGTCGCGCGGATGGTGCATTCGGCATAGGCCACGGTCTTTCCAGGCGCAGCCTGCGTCTGGTTTTCAGAGGAGCCCGAACGGCCGAACAGTTTCGAGAAAAACGATGCCATGCCCAAGACTTAGACGCCGCGGCCAACCCTGTCAAAGCCTAAGTGCCGATAATCAACCGCAGCGCCCTGGTCCCGATTAAATGATGAGATTGGAGAGGATTTCGTTCTCGGTGATGTCCTGGTAGCGAAGCCCCGCGGCGTCGAAGCGAGCCTTCAACACCGGGAAGTTCTCGGCGTGTTTGGTCTCGATGCCGATCAGAATCGAGCCGAAGTTGCGCGCCGATTTCTTCAGATACTCGAAGCGTGAGATGTCGTCCTCGTCGCCGAGCAGATTGAGGAAGTCGCGAAGCGCGCCGGGCCGCTGGGCCATGCGCAGGATGAAGTACTTCTTCAGCCCGGCATGGCGCATCGCCCGCTCCTTGACGTCGGGCAGACGATCGAAATCGAAATTGCCACCGGAAACGACGGCAACCACCGTCTTGCCCGCCAGTTTCTCGGGGCCGAGTACGTCCAGGGCTGCAACCGAAAGCGCCCCTGCCGGCTCCAGCACCACACCTTCGACATTCAGCATGTCGACGATCGTCAGGCAGATTGCATTCTCCGCTAGAAGCATCACCTGATCGGCGGAAAAGCGCCGAAGCGCTGCAAAATTGAGGTCGCCAATCCGTCCGACGGCGGCACCGTCAACGAAATTGTCGACCTGATCGAGGGTCACGACGCTGCCTGTTTCGAGGCTTTCGCGCAGGCTGGGTGCACCGGCGGGTTCGCAAAAGATGAAATGATCCGCTGCAACCACGTCCTTGAGATATCCCGTCACGCCGGCAGCAAGGCCGCCGCCGCCAACGGGTAGAACAACGAGATCGGGCGTGACGCCATCAGGCAGTTGCCAGGCGATTTCGGCGGCGACGCTTGCCTGACCCTCGATGATGTCGGCGTGATCGAAAGGTGGCACCATGACGCCGCCGATCGCTTCGACATGATCGCGCGCCGCCTTGTAGCACTGGTCGAAGATATCGCCGACCAGGCGGATGGTGATGAACTCACCGCCAAACATGCGGGTCTTGTCGATCTTCTGCTGCGGCGTCGTCACCGGCATGAAAACGACGCCCGGCACGCCGAAGTGACGGCAGACAAAGGCAAAGCCCTGGGCGTGGTTACCGGCCGAGGCGCAGACGAAGGTCTTGCCGGATGCGTCGGCGCCCAGCGCCTTGCGGAAGAAGTTGAAGGCGCCGCGGATCTTGTAGGAACGGACGGGCGACAGGTCTTCGCGCTTGAGGTAGATGTTGGCGCCGTAGCGCGCGCTCAAGTGTTCGTTGAGCTGCAGCGGCGTCGGCGGGAAGATCTCCCGCAAGGCTTCGGTTGCGGCTTCAACATCCTGCTTCATCGCGTGCTGTCTTCCGTTGAGTTGGCTAGAGCATCCCGCTCTCAAGTGGAATCACTTGAGGCGGACAGATGCTCTAGAATCAAAATGCTAGAGCGTCCTTAGTGCGTTAATCTGAACGCACGGCGCTCTAGTGGCTGTGGCTATTGCACATTGCAACGCCCGAAGCCATCGCTTTGACTCGAATCGGACCGCCGTGAACAATGCAGCCGCATCCCCAACGGCTGGGACGTCCGCAACGCTTTCCGGGAAATTGAACGCTTGAACGCAACTCTGATCCGGCATGCTGTGCACATCGCGGCAATCCTCGGCATCTATCTCGCATGCGCGATGCTGGTGCCGGCGATGGTTGATCTCTACTACGGCCATCCCGACTGGCAGATCTTCGCCGCCTCGGCCTTCCTGGTTGGCGGGTTGTCGCTTGCGACCTTCATGGCGACCCGCATGGGGCCGCCGCCCTTCTCCAAGAAGTTCGGCTTCGTCCTCGTCAACCTGCTGTGGGCCGTGTTTTCGGTGGTCGGCGCGATCCCGCTCTGGCTGTCGTCGCTCGACCTCGATTTTGCCCAGGCGCTGTTTGAGTCCGTATCGGCAATCACCACGACCGGCGGCACCGTCATCGTCGGGCTCGAAGTCGCGCCGCCCGGCCTGCTCGTCTGGCGCTCGCTACTCTGCTGGCTCGGCGGCATCGGCATCGTCGTGCTCGGCCTCTTCATCATCCCCTATCTCAGGGTCGGCGGCATGTCCTTCTTCAAGATGGAATCCTCCGATACCAGCGACAAGCCGTTTGCACGCCTCGCCAGCTTCAGCCGCGCGTTCCTGATCGTCTATGTCGTCATCACGCTCCTCTGCACCATCGGCTACTTCCTGACCGGCATGAACCGCTTCGACGCGATCAACCACGCGATGTCGACGGTGGCGACCGGCGGCTTTTCCACCCATGATGCATCCTTCGCCTATTTCGGCAGTATTCCACTGCTCTGGACGGCGACCTTCTTCATGGCGCTTTGCAGCCTGCCGTTCTCGATCCTGATCGTGCTGGTGGCACGCGGACGCTTCGTTGCGCTCCGCGATCCGCAGATCATCGTCTTTCTCGGCTATCTCTCTGCCTTTTCGGTCGCAGTGGCGGTGTATCACCGCCTGGCGAATGGCGTCGAATTTCACCTGGCGCTGGCGCATTCCTTCTTCAACATCACCTCGATCCTCTCGACGAGCGGCTATGCCAGCCAGGACTACAGCCTCTGGGGGCCCTTCGTCGTCATGGCCGCCTTCATCGCGACCTTCATGGGCGGTTGTTCCGGATCGACCGCCGGCGGCATCAAGGCCTATCGGTTCATCGTGCTCTTCAACGCGATCCGCTCAGGGCTCAACAAGCTCGTCTATCCCAATGCGATCTACGCCGTGCGCTACGGCAACAGCACCGTCGATGCCGACACGCAGCGGGCCATCTTCCTGTTCTTCATCACCTATATCCTGCTCTGGGTCTTCGGCAGCCTCGCCATGGGTGCGCTCGGCTACGACCTGGTCACGGCGACATCGGCGGTCATCACCTGCCTTTCGAATGTCGGTCCCGGGCTTGGCCCCATCATCGGGCCGGCCGGCAACTTCTCGACGCTCGGCGATCCCGAGCTCTATCTGCTGTCGCTGATGATGCTTCTCGGCCGTCTGGAAGTGCTGACCGTGCTCGTGATCCTGACGCCGGTGTTCTGGAAGCATTGACCATTGGCCGGCCAGCCCTATCGTCTTGACTTGATGCGGCAGATGCCGAAAGTCGGTGTCATCCGGCGATGGGGGAACGTCATGGTGAAACATATTCTTCTTCTGGCGACGCTGAGCGCCGCCACGACACTATCCGGACACTCCATCGCCCACGCCGGACCGCTCACCGACGCGGCGGCGCAGGCGGAGAAACTTGCCGCTTCGGGCGATGCGGCAAAGGCGCGAGACCTGCTTCTCAAGGCGATGAGCGACTTTTCGCAAACGCTGCCCTTCGCGATCGGCAAGGCGATCTTCGTCTCCAAGCAGCCGACTGGTTATGCGATGTACCAGCCGCGAGACGGCTCGGTCTTCAAGGAGGGAGAGTCGCTGATCTCCTACATCGAGCCGATCGGCCTCTCCTGGAAGGATGCGGCAGAGAAGGGCAAGCTCGAGAGCCATTTCACCGTCGACTTCGATATCCTCAATCCGAAGGGTGACGTTCTCGCCGGCCAGAAGGCCTTCGGCGACTTCACCTTCACCGGTTACCTCAGGAACCAGGAAATCTATTCGACGCTGACCATCGATGTTTCCGGCGCGCCGGCCGGCGACTACGTGCTGCGCTTCCATTTCAATGACGTCAACAGCGGCAAGACCGCTAGCGTCGACCAGCCCTTCAAGATTGCCGGACCGTAAGATCATGCCCCATGCAATAACGACTGTTGGTTTCGATGCCGACGATACGCTTTGGCAGAACGAACAGTTCTTTCGCCTGACCGAGGCACGCTTCGCCGAACTTCTGAGCCCCCACACCGACACCGAGCATCTGTCCGAACGGCTGCTTGCCGCGGAGAAACGCAATCTCGCTCTCTACGGTTTCGGCATCAAAGGCTTCGTTCTGTCGATGGTCGAGACCGCGGTGGACGTGACGGATGGGAAAGTCCCCTCATCCGTGATCGCCGAAATCCTGGCGGCCGGCCGCGACATGCTTGTCCATCCGGTCGAACCCCTGCCCCATGTCCAAGAAACACTCAGTGCCCTTCACGGCACCTTCCGCCTTGTCATGATCACGAAAGGCGATCTCTTCGACCAGGAGCGCAAGCTCGCGGCCTCCGGCCTTGGCGATTATTTCGACGCCGTCGAGATCGTCAGCGACAAGAATGCGAGCACCTACGAACGCCTCTTCAAGCGCCATGGCGACGGGCCGCTGAAAAGCCTGATGGTCGGCAACTCTCTGAAATCCGACATCGTTCCGGCCCTCGATGCGGGAAGCTGGGGTGTTTACGTCCCACATGCACTGACTTGGGCATTCGAGCATCACGACAAGCCGGAGAACCATCGGAGATTTCGCGAGATCGACGATCTCGGCGGATTGCCGCCGATCCTTGAACGCTTGCCGCTCTAGGCACGCGGGCTAATTGCCCTCCTGGGGCCACACCACCAAAAGGCTGTTGGCGAGGCGTCGGAGGCTATCGCGACCGCATCCGCGCTAGCGCGTCGAACGAAATCAGCGGTTGTACTCCCTATCCACCGCACTCCGAATCAGCGCGATATACCATCGCGATTTCGTCAGGGGGGAGTGACAATGGCACAAATATTCGGTGCAACAATTTCAATGCTGCTGCTCGGCACGCTGATCGGGTGGCTGCTGCGCAAGGTCTCCGCTCTCAGCGTGCTTTCGTCCCGTCTGGCGGGCTTGGTCGTCTTGGCGTTCGTGGCTCCTGCCATCTACTCATTCAATTCGGGCCGCCCCTATTTCGAAATGTTCATCCTCTGCGGCATCGCCGCGCTCATCGCAGCTGTCGTCTTCTACTTTCTGAAGCCTAAGCAACAGAGCGCCTGAGCGGCAATCCACCTTTCACCTGTCTGATGCACTTGACTGTTCCCCTTGAGTGTTTGATCTAGGGGGCAAAGCGGGCGTGGCGAAACTGGTAGACGCAAGAGACTTAAAATCTCTCGGCCTTGGCTGTGCGGGTTCGATCCCCGCCGCCCGCACCAGACATCCGGCTTTCAATGATTATTCCGCGCACGTGTAGCCGCTCGCTGAGAAGCGAGAGGTTGCTTCAGAGAGCGCGACCGCTCAGCTGTTGTAGTAGTAGCAATCGCATTCGGCCCGGTAAGCATCGTCGTGCCATACCCGGACGGCGAGCTTCGTTGCGCATCCCTGGTTTTCCAGCCTCAGGCCGAGAAGGGAGACCGCTGCCGCCTTCGAATTGGGGGCGTCCACCTCGATTGCCGATCCGACCTGGTGGACTCCCTGCCGCGGGGTCCAGGTGAAGATCTGAACGTTATAGTGCATCGAATATCCTCCGTGGGAGAGATGGTGTGCACGCAATACTCACGCTTGTGTTCGGATTGAGCCGGCCTGCCTTGAAGCGTACTAGCCGTCTTCTACGGTCGCTTCCGGCCGATCGCCGCCGTCTGTGTGCTCGAAGTGCCAGTGGCCTTCGTCATCCTGGAAACTGATATCTTCGTCGTCGCCGCCGACCTGTTGTTCGGCGGCGGCAGCCTTGGCGGCGGCTAGCGCCATTTCGCGGCTGGGAAAGGGCTCCGAATATGCTTCGGCGGCCTTATAGGCCCATCCTCCGTCATGAGGAACGATGGTGTAAGTGATCCGCGCCATACTTCCCTCCCAATCGTCCGAAAACGCTTCGGTCTTCGGCGGGCCGTTGCCGCACGGCCGTTCTTTCCTCCTCGTCAAAGGCATGTTCATGCCGAACGCCGCGGATATTACCACAGGTGCGGTGCGAATTGCCACCTTCGCGAATCACTCCGAAACGGCGTGTCGCGAATCAAAAGAGCGGCCCCTTTCGGAGCCGCCCTTGATCAAGAAATCCAATATCTTGAGCGATCAATCGGCGAGCTTCGCGGCGATCTTGGCGACATGTGCGCCCTGGAAACGAGCGGCTTCGAGTTCAACCTCGGAGGGCTGGCGCGAACCGTCGCCGCCGGTGATCGTCGAGGCGCCGTAGGGCGAGCCGCCCTTGATCTCGTCGAGGCCCATCTGGCCCTGGAAGGCATAGGGAAGACCGACGACGACCATGCCGTGGTGCATCAGGGTCGGGATGAAGCCGAGGATCGTCGACTCCTGGCCACCATGCTGCGTCGCAGAGGATGTGAAGACCGAGCCGACCTTGCCGACCAGCTTGCCCTTGGCCCACAGGCTGCCCGTCTGGTCGATGAAGTTGCGCATCTGCGAGGCAACGGTGCCGTAGCGCGTGCCTGCGCCGAAGATGATTGCGTCATATTGCGCAAGTTCTTCGACGGTGGCGATTGGCGCTGCCTGGTCCAGCTTGTAGTACGAAGCCTTGGCGACTTCTTCCGACACAAGTTCGGGCACGCGCTTCACGTCCACTTCGGCGCCGGCCGATTTCGCGCCTTCGGCCACCGCATAGGCCATCGTTTCGACGTGTCCGTATGCCGAATAATAGAGAACAAGAACCTTGGCCATAAAATGCTCCTTTGGATTCAAGCGATCCCACTTGATCACCGCTGCCGGGAAGATTTATCAAAATGCGGCCGCTTGCCAGAAGCTGTCCGAGAAACAGACTGTTCTCGCCCGTCGAACAATAGACAATCACTGTTAAATGATTGGCTTATATAAGTAGGAATTACCGATGAGCACAAAAATCGTCACTGCCGCGATGGTCGCCATCGGCGATGAACTTCTGTCGGGTCGCACCAAGGACAAGAACATCGGCCATCTCGCCGACATGATGACCATGGTGGGCATTGATCTGCGCGAAGTGCGGATCGTCGCCGATGACGAAGCCGCCATCGTCGAAGCGATCAACGCCGTACGCAGCCGCTACGATTACGTCTTCACCTCGGGCGGCATCGGCCCCACCCATGACGACATCACCGCCGACGCGATATCACGCGCCTTCGGCGTCGAGTGCGTCTACGAGCCCGAGGCGATGGCCCTGCTCGGCGCGATGTACGAGCGCCGCGGCATGGAGTTCACCGACGCCCGCAAGCGCATGGCGCGCATGCCGCTTGGCGCACGCCACATCCCGAATCCCGTCTCCACCGCGCCGGGCTTCGCGATCGGCAATGTGCATGTCATGGCCGGTGTGCCGCAGGTGTTTCAGGCCATGCTCGACGCCTTGCTGCCCGGCCTTCAGGTCGGTTCGCCCCTCCTCTCGCGCACCGTTCGCTCGCCATTCGGCGAAGGCGATATCGGCAGTCCGCTGACGGAGGTGCAGAAAAACCATCCGGAGACCAGCATCGGCTCCTACCCCAAGTTCGACGGCAAGAACTTCTCGACCGATATTGTCGTGCGTGCCCGCGATCCGCAGGCGCTGGCTGCGGCCGAAGCCGATGTGCAGGCGATGATCCAGGCAATCACCGAAGCACGCGCAAAAGCGTGACTTCCCTGTATAGCGCCCTTAGCGCGTCTTAAAGGACGCGCGGCGCTGTAGAGCCTTGCACTTTGACCGCTATTGCCGTTATTGCATGTCGGCAAATCAGGATGACGCGTTCCCGCCTGCCCGATCTGCCGGACGCTTCGTCTTTACCAAGTACAGACAAGCCGGAGCCCACTGATGTCGCTGCCCGATAAAGCCTTTCCCGTCTCCTGGGACCAGTTCCACCGTGACGCGCGCGCGCTTGCGTGGCGCCTCGCCGACAACGGCCAGGAATGGCGCGCCATGGTCTGCATCACACGCGGCGGCCTGGTTCCTGCGGCGATCATCTGCCGCGAGCTCAATATCCGCATGATCGAGACCGTCTGCATCGCGTCCTACCACGACTATGACACGCAGGGTCAGATGAAGGTGCTGAAGGGCATCGCACCCGAAATCGCCGAGAACGGCGGCGAAGGCGTGCTGATCGTCGACGACCTGACCGACACCGGCAAGACCGCCGCGGAAGTGCGCGCCATGCTGCCGAAGGCGCATTTCGCCGCCGTCTACGCCAAGCCGAAGGGCCGGCCGATGGTCGATACCTTCGTTACCGAAGTGAGCCAGGACACCTGGATCTACTTCCCCTGGGACATGGGCTTCACCTATCAGGAGCCGATCGCCAAGGGCACCCGCGGCTAAGAGCAATTCCAGGAAAAGTGTGAAACGGTTTTCCGTCCGGAATTGCGTAATTTCAAAGACTTAGATCATATCAGTGTTTCGATGAAACAATGAAATGATCTAAGAGCCGGGCAAACAGACAAAAGCGCCTCGAGCGGTCCCTCCCATGAAGTCCGGCTGCTCGAGGCGTTGCATTTCCAGCCTCACGCCAATGGCGGTATGACGCCAATCAATGTCTCGGCGGTGAGCCCCCGCCCGGCCTGGCTGCCGGCCGCGCCATGTCGCCACACGGCGGCCGCCGCTGCCTCGAAGGCCGGCATCCCTTGAGCAAGATGTGCGCCGATGATGCCGGCGAGAACGTCGCCCGAACCGGCCGTTGCCAGCCATGCTGGCGCATTGTTATTGACCACGGCCCGACCGTCCGGTGCTGCGATCACCGTGTCTGCTCCCTTGTAGACGATGACCGCATGGCTCTCGCGAGCCGCCTTCTGCGCCCTTTCGATCTTGGAGAGTGCGCCGTCGCCGGCAATTTGGGGAAAGAGGCGCGCGAATTCGCCCTCGTGCGGCGTCATGACCATCTGCCCTCCGCCCCTCGCAAGCGCGGCGAAGAGTTCCTCGCGGTTCGCCTGAAACGACGTGATCCCGTCTGCGTCGAGCACCAGCGACCGATCGCACAAAGCAAGCGCAAAGTCCCTCGCCTTCTTGCCGACACCGAAGCCGGGCCCGAGGACGAAGCTGCCCAAGCGACGATCCTGCAGCCATTTCGTCAGGTCTCGCTTACCTTCCACTTCGTTGACCATCACAGCGGTCAATTGCGACGCATTGATGCCGAGCGCAGCCTTTCCCGTTGCCACCGTGACCAGTCCGGCGCCGGCCGCGAGCCCTGCCGTGGCCGCCAGGCGCGCGGCCCCCGTTGCTTGCCGGTCGCCTGAAAAGACGACGAGGTGACCACGCCTGAACTTGTGCGTTGACGGCGCGAGATCTCCACGCCAGCCGGACCAGACCGTCGGCGAATTCAGACGCAGCGGGCCGGCCTCGGCCAGCACGATGCGCGGCGGGATTCCGATATCGAAGACGTCGAGCTTTCCGCACAGGGATCGACCGGGCAAAAGCCAGTGGCCCGGCTTCGGCGCCATGAAGGTTACCGTGTGGCGGGCTGCGAAGGCGGCGCCACGGACTTCACCGGTCCGCCCATCGATGCCGCTCGGCAGATCGACCGCGATGACCGGGAGCCCGCTCGCGTTGATCCGTTCAATGAGCTGAACGACGTCCCCCGAGAGACCGCGCGAGAGCCCGGCCCCGAACAGCGCATCGATGACGACATCGCCGGCCCGAAGTTCGATTGCGTCAAGCGACGCCGCCGGTCCCTTCCATTCCGACCGTGCGCGTGCGGCGTCGCCTTGAAGTGCCGCGGGATTGCCGAGTGTAAAAACCGCGACATCCGCCCCACTTTCCGCAAGACCGCATGCCGCGACATAACCATCGCCGCCATTGTTGCCCGGCCCGCAGAGCACGAGGAAACGGAGGGCATCCGGGAAGTGTCGCAAGGCCGCCGCGGTCACGGCCAGGCCGGCGTTGCGCATCAGTGTGAAGCTTTCGATGCCGGATTGGGCGGCCGCCTGATCGATTGCCGTCATTTCCGAGGGCGTGATCAACAAGTGCTGAAGTTCGGAGCGCATGTCGTAGACTTATCCATGCCCGACGGCGTGACGCAAGGCCTCACACCCAGCACGGATTTGCCCCAAAATTATGCATTTGCACATATTTGTTGCTCAAATAACGTGCTTCACCCTGTTGATGACTGAAAGCATCGACCGATGCCGGGCAACTTTCGATCGAAAATCATAAAAATTAGGCAGATCCCAGCCAGGAAATGGCATGGAAACCCCGCAATCCACGTCGTGGCAGTAGATTTTTTGTCGTTCTGACAGATTTTCGCAGAAAAACTGGCATGCAACGTGCATATTCAGGGCGAGCGGGCATGATCCTGCTTTAAAGGGAGAAGCGGAGAGACATTTTCTCATGAAAAAGATCGAAGCGATCATTAAGCCCTTCAAGCTCGACGAAGTGAAGGAAGCCCTTCAGGAAGTCGGCCTGCAGGGCATCACCGTCACGGAAGCCAAGGGCTTCGGGCGGCAGAAGGGTCACACGGAGCTGTATCGCGGCGCCGAATACGTGGTGGACTTCCTGCCGAAGGTTAAGGTCGAGGTCGTGCTGGCGGACGAAAACGCGGAGGCCGTCATCGAGGCAATCCGCAATGCCGCGCAAACCGGCCGCATTGGTGACGGAAAGATTTTCGTTTCCAATGTGGAAGAAGTCATCCGAATTCGCACGGGCGAAACCGGCCTCGACGCCATCTGATATCACGGGCCGTCCGGCCCGGTTCTTTTCAAACCTCGTCATCTCACACAGGGAATAACGGCAAATGACGACTGCAAGCGATATTCTGAAGCAAATCAAGGACAACGACGTCAAGTTCGTCGACCTGCGCTTTACCGATCCCAAGGGCAAGCTGCAGCACGTAACGATGGATGTGGTCTGCGTCGACGAAGACATGTTCGCCGATGGCGTCATGTTCGACGGCTCCTCGATTGGCGGCTGGAAGGCCATCAACGAGTCCGACATGGTGCTGATGCCCGATCCGGAAACAGCGCATATGGACCCGTTCTTCGCGCAGTCGACGATGGTCATCATCTGCGACATTCTCGATCCGGTTTCGGGCGAATCCTATAACCGCGACCCGCGCGGCACGGCCAAGAAGGCGGAAGCCTACCTCAAGGCATCGGGTATCGGCGACACCGTCTTCGTCGGCCCGGAAGCCGAATTCTTCGTCTTCGACGACGTCAAGTACAAGGCCGATCCGTACAACACCGGCTTCAAGCTCGACTCCTCGGAACTGCCGTCGAACGACGACACCGACTATGAGACCGGCAACCTCGGCCACCGCCCGCGCGTCAAGGGCGGCTATTTCCCGGTTCCGCCGATCGACAGCTGCCAGGACATGCGCTCGGAAATGCTGACGGTTCTGTCCGAAATGGGCGTAACGGTCGAAAAGCATCACCACGAAGTGGCCGCCGCCCAGCACGAGCTCGGCGTCAAGTTCGACGCGCTGGTGCGCAACGCCGACAAGATGCAGATCTACAAGTACGTCGTGCACCAGGTCGCCAACGCCTACGGCAAGACGGCAACCTTCATGCCGAAGCCGATCTTCGGCGACAACGGTTCGGGCATGCACGTGCATCTGTCGATCTGGAAGGACGGCAAGCCGACCTTCGCAGGCGACGAATATGCCGGCCTGTCGGAAACCTGCCTCTACTTCATCGGCGGCATCATCAAGCACGCCAAGTCGCTGAATGCCTTCACCAACCCGTCGACGAACTCCTACAAGCGTCTCGTCCCGGGCTACGAAGCACCGGTTCTGCTCGCCTATTCGGCACGCAACCGCTCGGCTTCCTGCCGCATTCCGTTCGGCACGAACCCGAAGGCCAAGCGCGTTGAAGTCCGCTTCCCGGACCCGACCGCGAACCCCTACCTCGCCTTCGCAGCCATGCTGATGGCCGGCCTCGACGGCATCAAGAACAAGCTGCATCCGGGCAAGGCCATGGACAAGGACCTCTACGACCTGCCGCCGAAGGAGCTGAAGAAGATCCCGACGGTTTGCGGCTCGCTGCGCGAAGCGCTCGAAAGCCTCGACAAGGACCGCAAGTACCTGACGGCCGGCGGCGTGTTCGACGACGACCAGATCGACTCCTTCATCGAACTGAAGATGCAGGAAGTGATGCGCTTCGAAATGACGCCGCATCCGGTCGAGTACGACATGTACTACTCGGTCTAAGACCATGCAGGCCGGCAGCAACACCGCTTCCAGCTAAGCACCCCATGCAGAAGGCCGGCGCCTCGATCGAGGTCGCCGGCCTTTCTTTTTCGGCTGATGCTCGCGCTCTTGGAAACGCCGCACCTTGTGGTGGGCGGCACGCTTTGCCGAATTGTGTGATATTATGTTGACGGCAACTTGTGCGCGTCTATCCGGACAGCTAGCGCAATTGCCCAACGCGGGGCGGAAGGGAGATCCCTATTGATGTTTTGGGTTCGCCAACCCAGATAATCTCCTGAAAGGATGTGTTGCGTCATGAAACAAAGAAACGCCAAATTCGAGATCGGACAGGTGGTTCGCCATCGGATTTTCCCGTTCCGAGGCGTCATTTTCGACGTCGATCCGGAATACGCCAACACCGAGGAATGGTGGAACGCCATTCCGCAGGAGATCCGCCCGAGCAAGGATCAACCCTTCTACCATCTGTTCGCCGAAAACGACGACAGCGAGTATGTCGCCTACGTTTCCGAGCAGAACCTGGAGTTCGACGACAGCGACCGGCCGATGCGCCACGCCCAAGTCGATGCCCTGTTCGACAAGGACGGCGTCGGCCACTACAGGCCCAAGGCGGCTTTCCGTCACTAGGGCTTTTCGCCCCGGACAAATAAAAACGCCCGGACGCTAAGTCCGGGCGTTTCTTTTTGGGAATAGCGAGAGATCGCTTAGTTCTTCTTGGCAGCCTTCTGGGCTTCTTCGAGCTTCTTGCGGGCGTCTTCCGCCTTCTTCTGCATTTCTTCCTGCAGAAGGCGCTGACGCTCTTCGAGCTGCGACTGCTCGATCGGCTCGCCGTCGAAAATACCGGTGAAGCCCGTGAGGGCCATCTTGATCGGGTTCGGAGCGCGCTGGAAGTTGACCGAGGTGAAGACCACCTCGTTGCCCTTCTTCAGGCTGGCGATCAGCTGGTCGGACAGCGGCGCTTCGGCGACGCACTTGTCCGGCATGCAGATTGCGTAGTCGAGCTTCACCGGCTTGCCGCCGTCGATCTGCATCTGGACGCCCGTCGGGATGAGGCGTGCGGACGGTACGGAAACCTGCAGGACCTTACGGTTGACCTTGCCGCTTACGGTGATGAGGCCGACGGCGGTCACGAGCTGGCCGTTGTTGGCGGTCAGGAGGTTCTGAACGATGCAGACGTCATTGTCTTCCTGCTTGGTGCAGATCTTGAACCAGCCCTGCGGCGGCTTGCCACCCGCCTGCTGGGCGGATGCAACACTCGGTACGCCCGCAGCAGCTACAGAGAGCGCCAGCGCTGCCATAGCCGAGCGTTTGGTAAAATTCGACTTGAAGATCATTGTGATTCCGTCTCCTGAAATCCGGTAACGGAACAGTTCGTTCCGCAGGTGAGTATCGTCAGCCGCCGTTGTCCTGTTGGCCAAATAAGGCAAATGCATGACCCCGTTTCCGGAAACACCTGTTACATTGGCTCGCTTCGATTATCCAGTGTTTCCTGTCATTTTTTGACTTGCTACTGGGCGGAATTTGGGCGGCTGATCGGTTGGCTTCATCGGTCTCCATTGGTAACGTTCAGGGAATCGGCCTGTTGATACCCCTTCACGGGAGGTGACTTTGCGTGCATTTCTTTCCGGTCTGGCCCTGCTCATGACCGTCACTTCGTTCGGCAATGGTGCGGTAGCCGCGCCCGTGCATGCCATTGCCATGCACGGCGAGCCGGCGCTGCCAGCCGATTTCAAGAACTTCCCCTACGTCAATCCGAACGTGAAAAAGGGCGGGAAGATCGCCTACGGCGTCGTCGGCAGCTTCGACAGCCTCAATCCCTTCATTCTGAAAAGCATGCGCACGACAGCGCGCGGCATGTGGGATCCGGAATACGGCAACCTCGTCTACGAATCGCTGATGCAGCGCTCGCGCGACGAAGCCTTCACCATGTACGGCCTGCTCGCCGAATCGGTTGAATGGGATGACGACCGGACCTTCATCCAGTTCAACCTCAACCCCAATGCCCGCTGGGCCGATGGGCAGCCGGTCACCGCTGAAGACGTGATCTTCAGCTTCGAACTGATGCGCGACAAGGGACGTGTCCCCTTCAGCAACCGCCTGACCAAGGTGGCGAAGATGGAGAAGGTCGGTGACCGCAGCGTACGCTTCACCTTCACCGAAGAAGCCGACCGCGAGCTTCCGCTGCTGCTCGGCCTCTCGCCGGTCCTGCCGAAACACGCCATCGACGTTGCAAGCTTCGACCAGACGAGCTTGAAACCGCCGCTCGGCTCCGGCCCCTATCGTGTCACTGAAGTGAAGCCCGGCGAACGCATCGTCTACAAGAGAAACCCGGACTACTGGGCGAAGGACCTGCCGTCGAAGGTCGGCCAGGATAATTACGACGAAATCTCGGTCGAATACTTCCTCCAGGAAAATTCGCTGTTCGAGGCGTTCAAGAAGGGCGAGATCGACATCTATCCGGAAGGCAGCGCCACCAAGTGGGCACGCGGCTACGATTTCCCGGCGGTCCGCTCCGGCGACGTCGTCAAAGAGACCTTCAAGCCGAAAACGCCCTCGGGCATGCTCGGCATCGTGTTCAATACCCGCAAGCCGATGTTCGACAATCTCAAGCTCCGCCAGGGTCTGGCGCTGGTGTTCGACTTCGAGTGGGTCAACAAGAACCTCTTCGATGGTGCCTACACGCGCACCCAGAGCTATTGGCAGAACTCGACGCTGAGTTTCCTCGGCGCACCGGCAGACGACCGCGAACTCGGCCTCATCGGCGATGCGCGCGATCGCATCAATCCGGCAATCCTCGATGGCACCTACCGGCTGCCGGTGACCGACGCCTCCGGGCGCGATCGCAACGTGCTGCGCGTCGCCGTCTCGCTGATGCGAGAGGCGGGCTTCCAGATCAAGGACGGCAAGATGGTGGACGCCAAGGGCGCGCCGCTCGCCTTCGAGATCATGAGCCAGAACGCGGGCCAGGAAAAGATCGCCCTCGCCTACCAGCGCTTCCTCGCGCCGCTGGGCATCCAGGTGTCGGTGCGCACCGTCGACGATTCGCAATACCAGCAGCGCAGTCAGTCCTTCGACTATGACGTGATCATCAAGTCCTTCCCGTCGACGTTGTCACCCGGCATCGAACAGGCCGGGCGCTGGTCCTCCCAGGCCAGGGATCGGCAGGGCAGCGACAACTTTGCCGGCGTTGCCGACAAGGATGTCGACCGCATGATCAACAACATTCTCCAGGCCCGCACGACCGAGGATTTCACGGCTGCCGTGCGCGCCCACGACCGGCTGCTGATCAACAATTCCTACCTGGTTCCGCTCTATCATCTGGACGCACAGTGGGTGGCCCGACGCAAGCACATCGGCCGCCCCGATGTGTTGCCGCTTTATGGCTATCAGCTTCCGGCCTGGTGGGATCAAAACGCCCAATAGAGGGTTGGTTCCCTTTTGGTAACGCATTGAAAGCCGGATAAAACCGGCTTATCTCGCCGACATACCAAAACAAGGAAAGGCACCCGCACCATGCAAACCGTCAGCATCGATATCGTCTCGGACGTCGTCTGCCCCTGGTGCTATCTGGGCAAGGCAAGGCTGGATCAGGCGATCACCAACGTCCCCGACGTGCTCGTCACCGTCAACTGGCGTCCCTATCAGCTCAATCCCGACCTGCCGCCGGAAGGCGTCGACCACAAGCAGCACCTGGCGGCAAAGCTCGGTGGCCAGGCGGCGGTCGATCGCGCCCATGATATGCTGCGCGAACTCGGAAACGCCGAGGGCATCGCCTTCGACTTTGACGCCGTGAAGATCAGCCCGAACACGCTCGACGCGCATCGGCTCGTCCGCTGGGCTGCAACCAACGGCGAGGCAGCGCAGACGGCCGTCGTCGGCATGCTGTTCAAGGCGAATTTCGAGGAAGGCCGCAATGTCGGCGATCACGCCGTGCTTCTGGATATCGCCGAGAAGGCCGGTCTCGACCGTCCCGTCATCGCGGCGTTGCTGACCTCCGACGCCGATAAGGACGCGGTCAAGGAAGAGGTCGGTTTGGCCCGCGAGATGGGCGTGACCGGTGTCCCCTGCTTCATCCTCGAAGGGCAATATGCCGTGATGGGAGCGCAATCCGTCGACGTGTTGACGAATGCGCTGCGCGAAATCGCCGAGATGAAGGCAAGCGGCAAGCCGAACTGAGCCGCCGCGAACGCTGACGCTGCCGCATCACGCGGCAGCGCGATGCCTGCATAGGCTATTTCGCCAACCCTGCGAGCTGCGTCATCACCATCGCAGCGCCCGAAAGACGCTTCTCCGGCGTTGCCAGTTCCCTTTGGAAGAAGATGCTGTGGTCCGGCCGGATCTTCACAAGCGTACCCTGCTTGGCGATGTAACCGACGAGCGCGGCCGGGTTCGGGAATTCCTTGTTGCGGAACTGCACCACGACACCCTTCGGCCCGGCATCGAGCTTCTCGACATTCGCCGTACGGCACAGCGACTTGATGTAGACGATCTTCAAGAGGTGCTGGACCTCGATCGGCAACGGGCCGAAGCGGTCGATCATTTCGGCGCCGAAGCCGTCGATCTCCTTGAGATCCGTCAGTTCCCCGAGGCGGCGATAGAGACCGAGCCTCAGATGCAGATCCGGCACGTAGTGTTCGGGGATCATGACCGGGGTTCCGACCGAGATCTGCGGCGACCAACCGGTATCGTGGATTTCTTCTTCACCCTTGAGCTCGGCGACCGCCTCTTCCAGCATCTGCTGGTAAAGCTCGAAGCCGACCTCCTTGATATGGCCCGACTGTTCCTCGCCGAGCAGGTTGCCGGCGCCGCGAATATCGAGGTCGTGGCTCGCCAGCTGGAAGCCGGCACCGAGCGTGTCGAGCGACTGCAGCACCTTCAGCCGTCGTTCGGCAGGTCCCGTCAGCGTCTTGTTTACCGGAAGCGTGAAAAGCGCGAAGGCACGCACCTTCGAGCGGCCGACACGACCGCGCAGCTGGTAGAGCTGCGCAAGTCCGAACATGTCGGCGCGGTGCACGATCAGCGTATTGGCCGTCGGCACGTCGAGACCGGATTCGACGATCGTCGTCGAAAGCAGCACATCGTAACGCCCATCGTAGAAGGCGTTCATGATGTCTTCGAGCTCGGTTGCCGGCATCTGGCCGTGAGCAACCGCTACCTTCAATTCCGGAACGTCCGATTTCAGGAAGTCGTGGATCTCCGAGAGGTCACTCAGGCGCGGGCAGACATAGAAGCTCTGGCCGCCGCGATAATGCTCGCGCATCAGCGTTTCGCGAATCACCAGCGCGTCGAAGGGTGAGATGAAGGTGCGCACCGCCATGCGGTCGACCGGCGGCGTGGTGATCAGCGACAATTCGCGAACGCCGGTCAGCGCCAGCTGAAGCGTGCGCGGGATCGGCGTTGCCGAAAGCGTCAGCACGTGGACATCCGACTTCAGCTCCTTCAGCCGCTCCTTGTGCTTGACGCCAAAGTGCTGCTCTTCGTCGATGATCAGAAGGCCGAGATTGGCGAAATTGACCGACGTGCCAAGCAGCGCGTGGGTGCCGACGACGACGTCGGTCTTTCCGTCCGCCACCTCCTTCTTGGTCAACGCCAATTCCTTCGATCCAACGAGGCGGGATGCCTGCTGGATGCGGATCGGCAGACCGCGGAAACGCTCGGAGAAGGTCTTGAAATGCTGGCGCGCCAGCAGCGTCGTCGGCACGACGACGGCGACCTGCACGCCGTTCATGGCCGCGATGAAGGCGGCACGCAGTGCAACTTCCGTCTTGCCGAAGCCGACGTCGCCGCAGACGAGGCGGTCCATCGGGCGGCCGCTGCCGAGATCGTCGCGCACGGCCTCGATCGAGTTCAGCTGGTCCTCGGTCTCATCATAGGGGAAGCGCGCGGCGAATTCGTCATAGACGCCATCCTGCGCTGCAAGAACCGGTGCCCGACGCGTGTGGCGTTCGGCGGCGATACGGATGAGACCGCCTGCCATGTCCAGCAGGCGCTTCTTGAGCTTGGCCTTGCGTGCCTGCCAGGCGACGCCACCAAGCTTGTCGAGGATCGCATCGGTCCCTTCTGCTCCATAGCGCGACAGAAGCTCGATGTTTTCGACCGGCAGGAACAGCTTGGCATTGTCGGCATAGACGAGCTCGAGGCAATCATGCGGTGCGCCGACGGCTTCGATGGTGCGCAAGCCGACAAACCGGCCAATGCCGTGTTCGGCATGCACGACGTAGCTGCCCTCGTCGAGGCCCGCGACTTCGGCGATGAAGTCGGCCCCGCGCTTGCGGCGCCTCGAACGGCGTACCATGCGGTCGCCCAGGATATCCTGTTCGCCGATGATCACGAGATCGCCGGTCTCGAAGCCGGCCTCGATGCTGAGGACGGTCGATCCCGCCTCGCCCGGCTTCAGGCTCTTGACCTCGGCCAGCGCCTTGATCGGCTTGATGTTGCCGAGTCCGTGCTCGGCAAGCACCTGCAACAGGCGGTCCAGCGATCCCTCGCTCCAGCCCGAAATGACCACCTTGGCGCCCTTCGAGCGCCGCTCGGCGATGTACTTGACCGCCTGGTCGAAGACGTTGACGCGCTCGCTATCGGTCTCGCCCTCGCCGGCCGACTTGGCCCAGCGCATGCCCTGGCGCGCGTCGACCGATATCACCTGCCGGGCTTCGCCTTCATGCTCGTTGAAAGGCGACAGACGAATAGCGTCGCGCGAGGTCAGTGCAGCATTGAAGCCCTGCGAATTCAGATAGAGCAGTTCCGGCGGAACCGGCTTATAGGGCGTGCCCTGGGTCGTCTGCGATTTGCCGGGAGAGGCCGATGCCAGACGGGCATCGTAATAGTCGAGAATGAGCTTCGAGCGTTCGGCCGCAGCTTCACGCGCCAGATGATCGGTGACGATGCGGAAACCATGGAGATAGTCGAAGACCGTCTCCAGCCCGTCATAAAAGAGCGGCAGCCAGTGCTCCATGCCGGCATAACGCCGCCCTTCGGATACGGCCTGGTAGAGCGCATCGTCGCGGGTGGTCGCGCCGAAAAGCGACAGATACTGCTTGCGGAAATGGCTGATCGTCTCCGGCGTCAGCGACACCTCGCTCATCGGGTTGAGATCGAGAGAGCGGACCTGGCCGGTCGTGCGCTGGCTTGCGGGATCGAAGGAGCGGATGGTCTCCAACGTATCGCCGAAGAAGTCGAGGCGCAAAGGTTCGCCGCTGCCGGGCACGAAGACATCGAGGATGCCGCCGCGCACGGCATATTCGCCAACCTCACGCACCGTCGCGACGCGCTCGAAACCATTGCGCTCGAGCCGCATCGCGATGTCATCCATGCGCACCTGGTTGCCCGGGCGGGCCGAAAACGCCAGACTCTCGATCACATTCTGCGGCGAGATCTTCTGCAGGGCAGCGTTGATCGTCACCAGCACGATCGCTGCATGCGGTTTCTTCTTGTGCGCGATGAGCGCACTGAGCGCCGCGAGACGCCGCGCTGACGTGTCGGCGCTTGGCGACACGCGGTCATAGGGAAGGCAGTCCCAGCCCGGCAGCGTCAATACCGGGATATCGGGTGCCACGAAGCCGAGAACCTGCTCAAGATCCGCGATCCGTTGACCATCCGAGAGAATATAGGCGACCGGCTGGCCCGCCCGCGCGAGCTCGGCGAGAACCAGTGCCTCGGCGCCTGATGGAACCGGGCCGATCGTGATCTCTCGTTGTGCTTCGACAATCTTCTTCGGATCAAGGCCAACCAGCATCATCGCTCTATTTCATCCCTTCGGGAAGCTTGTCGAAATCCGGACGATAGGCGGCAATGCGCTCGAACATCGGCGTCTGATAGCGAACGGGCAGAGGTTGTTCACCGGTGATCCACCTGACGAGATCATTGTCCTCTTCGCGCATGATCGTCTCGAGTTCATCGAGCTCCACTTCGGAAAGCACCGAAAGCTCGGCCTCTGCAAACTGCCCGAGGATCAGGTCCATCTCGCGGATGCCGCGATGCCAGGCGCGGAACAGGATCCGCCGTCGCCGCGGATCGAGATCGGCGCTGGTGCGTGAGATGCCAGTCATGGAAATTCCTTCCTGCCGCCCGCTACCGCGCCGCGCGTCTTCCAAGGCGCACGAAAGTCGCTGTAGCACTTTAGATTGCTGCATGTTTTTGTCCCTAAACCGGATTGGATTTAGGGAGAAAGGAAACATGCAGGAGAGCGCCGCGCATTCGGACGAACACGCGAGGGACGCTCCAGCGCTTTGATTCCAGAGCACCTTGTCGCCTTCAGTGATACCACTTGAAAGCGGGACGCTCTAGGCTACGGTTTGTCGTCAATGGGCTCTATAAACTCTGAATTGGTGATTGTCAGCCTTGCCAAAGCCCGATTTATCATCGCAATTTCATCACCATGCGTCCCGCCCTGCTCGACCCGCTCTTCTCACCGCTCGACACGCTTCCCGGCATCGGCCCGAAGATCGGCGAGCTCTATGCCAAGCTGCTCGGCCGCGAAACGATCGAGGATTGCCGTGTCGTCGATCTTGTCTTCCATGCGCCGCATTCGCTGATCGACCGTCGCCAGCAGCCCGGCATTGCCCATGCGCCGCAAGGGGTAATCGTCACCATTACCGGCCGGGTCGATCGCCATCAGCCACCGCCGCGCGGCAAACCAAACCTGCCCTACCGCGTCTTCCTGCATGACGAAACCGGCGAACTGGCGCTCACCTACTTCCGGGTCAAAGGCAATTGGCTGGAGAAATCGCTGCCGGTGGATGAGACGGTGATCGTCAGCGGCAAGGTCGACTGGTTCAACGGCCGGCCTTCGATGGTCCATCCAGACTACGCGGTCCGCGCAAGCGAGGCGGAAAACCTGCCGCTGGTCGAACCGGTCTATGGTCTGACCGCCGGACTTTCGCCCCGGACCTTGCGCAAGTCGATCGAGGCGGCTGTCGCCCGCGTCCCGGAAATGCCGGAATGGGTGGACGATGCGCTGCTCACCAAGCAGGGCTTCGCCAGTGCGGCCGAGAGTTTCCGAGCGCTGCATGATCCCCGGGATGCAACGGATATCGATCCCCAGGCACCCGCGCGCCGCCGCCTGGCCTATGACGAATTTCTTGCCGGGCAACTGTCATTGGCACTGGTCCGGCAACGTCTGCGCAAGGTCGCAGGCATTCCGGTCCATGCTACCGGCGCGCTCTCCCGCCCGGTCATCGACGCCCTTCCCTTTTCGCTGACGGCGAGCCAGTCCACGGCTATTGCCGACATCCTCAAGGATATGGCAGGCACCGAACGCATGCTGCGGCTGCTGCAGGGCGACGTCGGCTCCGGCAAGACGATGGTGGCGCTGATGGCGATGCTCGCAGCGGTCGAATCCGGCGGCCAGGCCGTGCTGATGGCACCGACGGAAATCCTCGCCCGGCAACACCATGCGACCCTTGCCAGGATGGCCGCCCCGGCCGGCATCACGATTGACGTCCTGACTGGCCGCACCAAGGGCAAGGAACGCGATGCAATCCTTGATCGCATCGCATCCGGCGAGACGCGGATGGTGATCGGTACGCACGCACTTTTCCAGGATACGGTGAACTATAGAGAATTGACGCTGGCGGTGGTGGACGAGCAGCATCGTTTCGGCGTTCACCAGCGCCTGCGCCTGACCGCCAAGGGAATCTCGCCGCATATGCTCGTCATGACGGCAACACCGATCCCGCGTACGCTGGTGCTCGCGGCCTTCGGCGACATGGATGTCTCGAAGCTGACTGAGAAGCCTGCCGGGCGGAAGCCGATCCAGACCGTGACGATTCCGACGGAGCGTACCGGCGATATCGTCGAACGGCTGGATGCAGCGCTTCGCGAAGGCAAAAAGGCCTATTGGATCTGCCCGCTTGTCGAGGAGTCGGAAGCAGTCGACGTCATGTCGGCGGAAGAGAGGTACGAAGGCCTCGCCAAACGCTTCGGCAACACCGTCGGCCTCGTACACGGTCGCATGAATGGGGCGGAGAAAGATGCAGTCATGCTCGCCTTCAAGAATGGCGAGATCCGCTTGCTGGTCGCCACCACCGTCGTGGAAGTCGGCGTCGACGTGCCCGATGCGACGATCATGGTGATCGAACATGCGGAACGCTTCGGCCTTGCCCAGCTTCATCAATTGCGCGGCCGCGTTGGCCGGGGCGATGAGGCTTCGACCTGCATCCTGCTCTACAAGGGACCGCTCAGCGAAAATGGCCGATCACGGCTCTCGATCCTGCGCGACAGCGAGGACGGCTTCCTGATCGCCGAGGAAGACTTGAAGCTGCGCGGCGAAGGCGAGTTGCTCGGCACGCGCCAGTCGGGCACGCCGGGCTTCCGCATCGCCAGCCTGGAAGCCCATGGCGACCTGTTGGAAATCGCGCGGAAGGACGCCGCCTATGTGATCGAGCGCGACCCAGATCTGACGTCGGAACGCGGTGAAGCACTCCGGACGCTGCTCTATCTCTACCGACGCGACGAGGCGATCCGCTTCCTGCGCGCCGGCTAGAGGCGAGAAAGCGTGAGCCGGTTTCCGTCCCGAAGTGTGCCTCGATGTCAGGCGGTTTTCTGCTGGCTGATCTTCAGCGGCGCGTTGGCGAGCGGCTTGTAGTCGGGCGTCACCAAGCCGCCGGAAATCAGCAGCTTGGCTGCATCTTCCGCGCTCATCTCAAGCGGTATGATCTTGTCGCGCGCAACAAACAGCAGAAAGCCGGCAGTGGGGATCGGAGTCGGTGGCAGGAACACCGCCACCATGTCCATGCCACGATCGTCGAACTTGGATGCGATCTCGCCTTTAACGTCGGTCGCAATGAACACGAGCGACCAGAGGCCGGGGCTCGGATACTCGATCAGCCCTGCCTTCTTGAAGGACGACGACTGTTCCTGCAGCACCGTCTGGAAGATCTGTTTCGTTGCCTTGTAGATCGTACGGACGAGCGGCGTTCGATTGACCAGGGACTCGGCGAAATTGACGATCGACCGACCGACGAGGTTTGCGGTCATGAAGCCGACGAACGTGATCACGAAAATGGCAACGAGCAACCCGAAGCCGGGAATGGCTACGGGCGAATAGGTGTCCGGATTGTAGAAGTTCGGCAGATACGGCTTCACCCACCCATCGGCCCAATCGATGAACGTGCGCACGAGCCAAACGGTGATCGCCACCGGTGCGCAGACGATCAGGCCGGTCAGGAAATAGTTGCGCAGCCGGGTGCCGATATAGCCGCGTTTTGAGTGTTCCGTCATGCTTCTTCCGTCTTAACCTCACTCGGCCCCAAAGGCCGGATGATAGGCGACCGTGCCAGCCGCCATCGCGCTGGAAAGAGCCAGCGCCATGAAATATTGCGGCGCACAACCGGGGAATACAAGAGCCGATTCGTTGCGGAAACCGAACTTTTGATAATAGGCAGGATCGCCGACGACGACGCAGCCAGAGGCACCCTCGGCACGCAGCCATTCGAGGCCCTCGCGGATCAACTGCCTGCCGATGCCCTGTGCCTGAACGTCCGGCTTGACCGACACAGGCCCAAGCCCGAACCAGCCGGATTCTGCCGGCGTCAGAGTGACGGGCGAGAAGGCGACGTGCCCGACAATCTCGTCGTTCATCTCGGCAACCAAAGACACGCTGAGCGCCCCGGCTTCGCGCAGGCGTTCGATGATGAGGGGCTCGCTCTGATCACTGTGCGGATGCCCTTCGAAGGCGGCCGCGGTCACCTCGCGGATCCCCTTCTCATCTCCTGGGCGCTCATGCCGGACGTAGATCACTCAACGGTCACCGATTTGGCGAGGTTGCGGGGCTGGTCGACGTCTGTGCCCATGAACACCGCGGTGTGGTAGGCAAGCAGCTGGATCGGCAGAGAAAAGATCATCGGCGCGACGACCTCGTCGACATTTGGCAGCACGATCGTCGCCATCGTTTCGAGCTTGGAGGCGGCGGCCCCCTTCTCGTCGGTGATCAGGATGATCCGGCCACCGCGCGCAGCCACTTCCTGCATGTTGGAGACCGTCTTCTCATAGAAGCGGTCGTGCGGCGCGATGACGATGACCGGCATGTTTTCATCGATCAGCGCGATCGGTCCATGCTTCAGCTCGCCGGCGGCATAACCTTCGGCGTGGATATAGGAGATCTCCTTGAGCTTCAGCGCGCCTTCCATCGCCAGCGGGAAGCTGGTGCCGCGGCCGAGATAGAGCACGTCGCGGCACTTCGACAGCTCGCGCGACAGAAGCTCGATCTGCGGCTGGATCGCGTTCAGCACCTGGCCCATGATACGCGGCATTTCGGCGAGAGAGCGAACCAGCACCTGCTCCTCGTCTGCACTGACCGTGCCGCGGGCGCGTCCGGCGCCGATCGCGAGCGACGCCAGCACCGCGAGCTGGCAGGTGAAGGCCTTGGTGGAGGCGACACCGATCTCCGGACCGGCGAGGATCGGGAACACGGCGTCCGACTCGCGGGCGATCGTCGATTCGCGCGTATTGACGACGGCGCCGATCTTTAAGCCCAGCTCCTTGCAATAGCGCAGCGAAGCCAGCGTGTCGGCAGTTTCGCCCGACTGCGAGATGAACAGTGCTGCCGACTGCGGCGACAACGGGATTTCGCGATAGCGGAACTCGGAAGCGACGTCGATTTCCACCGGCAGGCGGGCATAGCGCTCGAACCAGTATTTGCCGACGAGGCCGGCAAGATAGGCCGTGCCGCAAGCGGAGATTGCGAGACTCGGAACCTTGGCAAAATCGATCGTGTCGCCGAGTGCCTTGATGCGGTTGCCGGCAAAATCGACGTAGTGACTGAGCGCGTGCGCGATCACCTCCGGCTGCTCATAGATCTCCTTCTCCATGAAATGCCGGTGGTTGCCCTTGTCGATCATATAGGCGGCGGCCGACGAGATCTGCCGCGGACGGTCGATGGCATTGCCGGCGAGATCGAAGATATGCACGCCGTTTGCGCCGATCACCGCCCAGTCACCATCGATCAGATAGGTGATCTCGTTGGTGAAGGGCGAAAGCGCGATCGCGTCGGAGCCGAGGAACATCTCGCCCTTGCCGTGGCCGATCGCCAGCGGCGGTCCGTTGCGCGCCGCCATGATCGTCGACGGGTCGTCCTCAAAGAGCACGGCGAGCGCATATGCGCCGGTGACCCGCTTGAGCATCGCATGCATCGCCTCGCGCCGGCCAAGGCCCTCGCGGCGGAACCTGGAGAGCAGATGTGCCACGACCTCGGTGTCGGTGTCCGTCTCGAACTTGGCGCCGTCGGCGATCAGTTCGTCCTTCAAATCGGCAAAGTTCTCAATGATGCCGTTGTGGACGACGGCGACACCGTCGGTGAAGTGCGGATGGGCGTTGCGCTCGGTCGGCGCGCCATGGGTCGCCCAACGCGTGTGCGCAATGCCGATCGTGCCGGCGAGCGGCTCTTCGCGAAGCCGGATCTCGAGATTGACGAGCTTGCCCTCGGCACGCCGGCGCTCCAACGCTCCACCATTGATGGTCGCAACGCCGGCGGAATCATAGCCGCGGTATTCGAGGCGCTTCAGCGCATCAACCAGGCGCTCCGATACCGGCTGGTTGCCAACGATGCCAACAATACCGCACATAGTCGTCTCCGATTTGTCCCCGCGCCCGTTGTGGCGCCTCAGCCGATAAGGGCGGATGTCCCGCCCGTTGCGCTGCCTTGGTAAAGCATTTGTCGAGCGAGGCAATCCGCCCCGATTTCACTTTCGGTTTCAGTATTTAACGCTCCGCAGGCTTCCTTGAATCGCAACCGATTCAGGCAAGAAAACCTGCAGCAATCAAAGCGCTACAGCGACCTTTGCGCATCCGATAAGGCGCGCGGCGCTGTAGATCTATTCGGCCGTTTTCGCAGCTTTCTTGGCCGCCTTCACAGCCAGGTAGCGCTCGCGCAGCAGCCGCGCCCGACCCGGCTTGATCTCCTGGCGCGCGCGGCCGAAGGCAACGGCATCGGCCGGAACATCCTCGGTAATCACGCTGCCCGAGGCGACCAGGGCGCCATCGCCGATCGTCACCGGTGCGACCAGCGACGAATTCGACCCGATGAAGGCATCTTCGCCGATGCGGGTCTCATGCTTGTTCACGCCATCATAGTTGCAGGTGATCGTACCGGCCCCGATGTTCGAACCCGCGCCGACGAAGGCGTCGCCGATATAGGTCAGGTGGTTGACCTTGGCGCCGGCGCCGATCTCCGCCTTCTTGACCTCGCAGAAGTTGCCGACCTTGGACTTTTCGCCAAGATCGGCGCCCGGGCGCAGCCGAGCAAAGGGACCAACTGTCGCCCCTGCCCGGACCGTCGCGCCCTCGACATGCGAGAAAGCGTGGATGATCGCACCGCTCTCGACGCGCGCGCCGGGACCGAAGACGACATTCGGCTCGACCAGCACATCCTGCTCAAGCACCGTATCCCAGGCGAGGAACACCGTTTCCGGCGCGATCATCGATACGCCCGACAACATCAGCTCGTGGCGCCGCCGCTGCTGCCAGAGCCGCTCGATGAAGGCGAGTTCGGCGCGTGTGTTGCAGCCGGTCAGTTCCTCCTCAGGAGCCTCGACGGCGATCGCCCGCCCGCCGATCTCGCGCACGATCTCGACGAGATCCGTCAGGTAATATTCGCCCTTGACGTTGGCGTTGCCGATGCGCCCGAGGAGATCGAGCGCCTTGCGGCCGTCGATCGCCATCAGTCCACCGTTGCAATAGGTGATGCGGCGTTCTTCGTCGGTCGCATCCTTATGCTCGCGAATGGCGAGCAAGGCACCGTCCTTGACGATTAGACGTCCATACCCGCTCGGATCCGCCGCCTCGAAGCCGATCACCACCACGTCGTTGCCGGCGGCAAGGCCATCACGTGCGGCCTTCAGCGGCTCCGGCTTGATCAGCGGCGTATCACCGAAGACGACGAGAATATCGTCATAGCCTTTCGCTATGGCGTCACGCGCGGCCAGCACTGCATGACCCGTGCCCAGCCGTTCCTTCTGCAGATAGGAAGAGACCGACACGCCGCCGACATCGGCCGCCGCCGAAACCGATTCCGCATCACGACCGACCACCAGGGCGATATCGGAAATCGAAGCGCTTGCCAGCGCCTGGACGACATGAGCGATCATCGGCCGGCCGGCGACCGGATGCAGCACCTTCGACATGGACGATTTCATCCGCGTGCTTTCACCCGCAGCCAGAATGATGGCCAGGCACGTCCGTTCCATACAATAGTCTCCTTGGTCTTTCCGAGGCCGACGCCCCCTGCACAATTTCTTAAATCGAAATCGCCTCAAGTACAAAATCACGCACGATTCGGCGCTGTGGTATCGCCAAGATATTGCGAGAAGCATAATTCTCACAATCACGTCGCATTAACCGGCTTAAAACCGGATGATGGCATAAGAAGGCGCGGAGCCTGTGTCAGCAAGCAGTGCGGGTGCATCGCTCCCCGGGGGGAACGAAACCGCAATGCATAGCCGCACCGAACTGGATGTACAGGCACGACAGGCGAGCGTGGCCCTCACCTTCGTCCGCTCACCATTGTTCTTGCTTGTCGTCACCCTCGGCGTGCTCGCGCTCCTGCTCTCCATCACGATCCGGCAGCCGATCGGCCCGATGTTCTGGGATCACTACCTTTATCTCGATGCCGCCAACCGCATACGAGACGGGCAAGTGCCGTCAGTCGACTTCTTCACGCCCGTTGGCGCGCTTGGCTACTACCTGTTCACGGGTCTCCAGGGCATCTTTCCCAACGGCCAGCCGTTGCTGCTGGCGAGCTGGTGCTTGCTGCTCGTCACCGGGCCGGCGATCGCGCTCGTCGTCTTCGACGTGCAAAAGCGCTCTGCGCTCCTTGCCTATGCGATCCTGCTGCCGTTCCTGGTCTTCTCGGTGGTGCCGTTCAACACCGGCGATTTCTACCCCTACCCCGGCTCCGATGGCTTCGGCATTTACAACCGCCAGGTCTGCCAGCTCCTCTACGTGCTGGCAGCGGCATTGGTTCATGTTCGCGACCGTCGTATTCTCGTGGTCGTCGTTGCAGCGGCGATGGCCGCTCTCTTTTTCGTGAAGATCACGGGCGTTATCGCTGGCACAGTTCTTTGCCTAGTGGCATTTGCCGCAGGCCGTATCCCCTTCAAATCAGCGGTAGCCGTAGCGTTGCTGTTCTTCGCCGTGCTGGCCGTGGTCGAGATTTCGATGGGCGCGGTGTCTGCCTATATCGACGACATCCTTGCGCTGCTGGCCGTCAATGACGGCAGCCTGTTGCCGCGTCTGCTGCAGGCGGCGTCGCTCAATGCCGGCCTGCTGATTCCGGCCGGACTGCTCGCGCTGGTGCTTTTCGTGGCGCACCTTCTGTCCTTTGCGCGGTCCTTGCGACAGCTTGGCGGGAACCCCTCTGCATCGGCACTCGCGGACGTCTTCGACCAATCGTTTCTTTGGCTGGCGGCCTTCGTTTTCGCCGGCATTCTTTTCGAAAGCCAGAACACCGGCAGCCAGGCCTTTATCTTTCTGCTGCCTTTGCTGCTCAAGATCGTTGTCGACGAGGTCAGCGGTGCCGCGCCCAAGCCACGTGCGATCACAGTGGCCATTCTTGCCCTGGCGGCCGCCCTGCCGCCGGCCAGCGCCATTGTTCAAAAGAGCGCTCGCGCCTGGATCGGCGCCGTCAACAATGTGCCGCTCGAGAGCCGAAACCTCAAAACGATGGGGGCAGTCAATCTACGGCCGATTCTCGCACTGCGCGCCGAGCGCCTGCGCGATATCTATGCGGCGCATCGCCCCACATTCGATGCCATGGCGGATGCCGGCGAGCTACCGTCTTTCCTGCTTTACAGCGATTTCGATTTCCAGGCCGGCTGGCTGACCAATGTGGATGAAGCCATCGATGCGATGCGCGCCTATGAAACGGCAAATGGCGTACGTTTCGAGACGATCCTCAACGTCGATTTCACCAATCCTTTTCCCTGGCTGATGGATCGCCGCGCGCCGGAACATGTCGCCATCGGTGCCGATCCGTTCCGTGCTGTCCCTCCGCCGGATGAAAATGTCCGCGCCGCTATCCGGTCACTCGACATCGCGCTCGTACCGACTTGTCCGGTCACCAACGTAAACCGCATGCTGCTTTCGCTCTATCAGCCGAGCCTCGAGCCCGGCCACACCCGAGTGATGCTGACGAAATGCTATGACGCCTTCATCCGCAATGAATTAAAGGCCGCGGCGCCCGCCGCCAGTGGCTCTTGAGATCTGACGATTAGGCTTCGGGCCGGAGACGGCTTTCGGTCAAAAGCCCGCTCTCCTCCAGGATCGGATAGGCGACGGACGCGATATGCGCGTTGACGCGCTTGAGATCGCGCAGCATGTCGAGATGCAGCGAGCTGGTCTGCAGGCTTTGAACCAGCCCGTCGCGCAACCGCTCGATGTGCCGCTCGGCCGAACGCTTCTCCATGTGGCGAACGCTCACCTTCACCTCGATGAGCTGGCGGGCGAGATCGGCATTGCGACTGACGAAGATGGATTGGGCAACGCGAAGATTGTCGATCGTAAGATTGAACAGGCTTTTCAGCTCCTGATAACCTTCCTCCGAGAACTTCAGACCGTTGTTGACCTTCTTGGCGATCTCATCGCAGAGCCCCTTCTCGATGATGTCGCCCATATGCTCGAGGTTGATGGCGTAGTCGATGATGACGATCGAGCGCCGGCCGTCTTCCTGGCTCAAACCATCGCGCCCCAAGCGCGACAGGAAGATCTTCACTTCCTGCTGTAGCTGGTCGACCTGTTTTTCGAACTTGGCGATGTCGCGAATATCGGAGAGATCGTTGTTCTCGAAAGCATTGGCTGCGCGCATCAGCATCATCTCGACCAGGTCGCCCACGCGCAGCACCTCGCGGGTCGCTCCGGAAAGCGCCATGACCGGGGTGTGCAGGGCATTTTCGTCGAGATAGCGCGGCCCGCTCTCTTCCGTCTCCGTATCGGGAATGAAGCGGACCATCAGTTGCGACAATAGCCCGGCAAAAGGCCAGGCGAGGATCGCGACGGCGAGATTGAAGGCAAGATGGATATCGACGGGCAGGTTCTGGCGCGGCAGCGGCAGGCTCTGCAGGAACTCGACGCTCATGCTGGTCAGCGGCAGCGCAATCAAACAGCCGACCGCACGAATGACGAGATTGCCGAGAGTGACGCGGCGCGCGGACGGGGCAGAAGCCAGGGTCGCCATGACCGGCGGGATCGCTCCTCCAAGGTTCGCGCCAAGCACGAGCGCCACCGTCAGCCCCACGGTGAGAATGCCCGCAGACGAAAGCGACAGGACCAGCATGACGACCGCCAGGCTGGAAGATGAAGCGAAGGCAAGCCCGGCAGATATGATGAGCGCGACGGGCCAGGCGCTGTCGAGCATGCCGAGAAACGCGGCGAGCGCCGGAGAATCACGCATCGGCTCGGTCGCCGAGCCCAGCAGATGCAACGACAGCAGCATGAGGCCGATGCCGACAAAGGCCGCCCCGAGACCCTGGCGGGCGTTCGAGCGGCTGGCACGGTGCAGAACTACGCCGACGAGGATCACGAGCGGCGACAGCCACTCGATGCCGGTCGCGACGATCCAGGCGGTCATGGCTGTCCCGACATTGGCCCCGAGAAGCACGATCTGCGCCATGCGCGAGCGCACGAGCCCCTTCTCCACGAAGGAAGCGGTCATCAAGGCGGTGGCCGTCGAACTCTGCAGGGCCAGCGTCGCCACAAGTCCGGTCGCGAACGAGCGTACGGCCCCGTTGGTTCCTTGGGCGAGACCGGCGCGCAAGCGCGCACCGAAGGCGCGTGTCACGCCGTCCTTGACGAGCGACAGGCCGAAGAGCAGCAGTGCGACTGCTCCAAAAAGATTGACCATCACGATTGTCGACTGCATGGCATGCCTTCCTGCGGGGTCTTCAGAATCGCCCCTTACCGTGCAACAGAAGCACAGTTCCAAGGCGTATTCGACACAATCTGACAGATAAATTTCAATTGCCGGCTAATGAATCCGACATGGATTGTACCGCGCGCGCCCGATGGGCTGGCGGGCTGACCGGCGATCTCACGCGCGCGCTGCAATGCGCCGGTGGCAACCATTGAAAACCGGGCGATCGGGATCGACCAACGATCCCGTGAGCGTGCGCAATTTGCGGCAAACAACCCTTCATTTCCTGTTTCGTTTGTTTTAAGGAACGAATTCGTTTTGGCCAATGGCCGCCGCATTGCAACGAGGTTTCTGCCCCCATGCTCGAATTCCTGAGAACTGCCGCCCAGACCTGGGTTGTCAAAGGCCTGCTAGTCATTCTCGTGCTGTCGTTCATGGTGTGGGGCGGCTCATCTCTGACGATGACGAACCAATCGGATGCGGTGGTGGTCGTCGGCGACGTCAAGGTCAAGGCGCCGGAGTTCCGGCTTACCTATGAAACCATGCTGGCTCAGGCCTCCCGCCAGCTCGGCACGCGGCTGACGCCACAACAGGCACGCGCCTTCGGCATCGAACAGCGGGTCTATTCGCAGGTCGTCGCCGGCGCTGCTCTCGACCAGCTTGCAGACGACATGAACCTCGGGCTGTCGCAGGACCGGCTGGCCAAGCTGATCGCCGACGATCCGGCGTTCCACAGCGTCAACGGCCAGTTCGACCGTCTGACGTTCTCCAGCGTTCTGCGCAACGCCGGCCTGCGCGAACAGGACTACATCAACAGCCAGAGCCAGACCGCGATCCGTTCGCAGATCGTCGATGCCCTCTCGGACGGTTATGCCGCTCCCAAGGTGCTGACCGACGCGATCGGCGCCTACCGCCACGAAAAGCGGACGGTCGACTACCTGCTGCTCTCGAACGCCAATATCGACGCTGTGAAGGCACCGGGCGACGACGTGTTGACGCCCTGGTACGATGGCCGCAAGGCAAACTATCGCGCCCCCGAATACCGCAAGGTCAGCTATGTAAAGCTCGAGCCGGTCGACGTCGCCGACACCGCAGCCGTGACGGAAGATGAGATGCGCACCGAGTATGACCGGCGCAAGGAGAGCTTCCGCACCGTTGCGACGCGGACCATCGAGCAGCTTACCTTCCCGTCGCGTGCAGCGGCTGACGCCGCAGCGGCCAAGCTCTCGTCCGGCACGAGCTTCGACGATCTGGTGAAAGCCGAAGGCAAGACGTCGGCCGACGTTCTTCTCGGCGAATTCTCCAAGGATCGCGTGCCCGATGCCAAGGTCGCCGAGGCGGCCTTCGCAGTTGCCGCAGACGGCGGCGTATCTCCGGTTGTCGACGGCGCCTTCGGCCCGGTCATTCTCCGCGTGACGAATATCCGGCCGGAAGCGGTGCGCAGCTTCGACGAAGTCAAGGAAGAGCTGCGCAAGGACATCGCGCTTTCCGCGGCGAGCGAAGAAGTCATGCGCCTCCACGACAAGATCGAGGACGAGCGCGCTTCCGGGGCTCCGATCAAGGAAGTGGCCGACCAGCTCAAGCTGAAGCTGGTGACCATCGATGCGATCGATGCAACCGGCAAGGACAAGAACGGCGACGACGTTGCCGGTCTGCCGGAGCAGGCAGCCCTTCTGCAGGAAGTCTTCAAGGCGGATGTCGGCGCAGAAACCCTGCCGGTGAATGTCGGCCGCGACGGCTATGTCTGGTTCGACCTCGATGAAGTTACCCCCGCGCGTGATCGCACGCTGGACGAGGCTCGCGACGAAGTCGGCGCCGACTGGATGGCAGAACAGCAGCGCGCAGCACTTGCCAAGAAGGCCGGTGAGCTGAAGCAGCGTCTCGCGCAGGGTGCAAAGCTTGCCGACATTGCCAATGAACTCGGCCTCGCCGTCGAAACGAAGTCCGGCCTGATGCGCTCCACTTCGGACGCCGCCCTTAGCCCGGCGGCTGTCGTCGCTGCCTTCTCGGGCCCGAACGGTCTTGTCACCAACGCTGCCGGCATCGGTGGCGAGGGACAGGTGCTCTTGCAGGTGACGGCGGTCGAGGATGGCGGCCCGACGGATGCCCTGCAGGACGATAGCCGTCAGATCGAGGCTCTGGCCAGCGTCAGCGGTGCAGATATTGTCGATCAAATGGTCGCCACGCTGCAGGCCGCTTATGGCGTGACGATCAACCAGACGCTCGGCGAAACCGCAATTGCGCAACGATAGGCTTCGAGGAAACAAACGATGAGTGATCTGAAGCCATTCGTCGCCAAGGTGGCCGCCCGTGAGGCGCTGAACCGCGAAGACGCGCGTGCCGCCTTCGAAATCATCATGTCGGGGGCCGCGACGCCATCGCAGATCGGTGGCTTCCTGATGGCGCTGCGCGTGCGCGGCGAAACGGTCGATGAGATCGTCGGCGCGGTCGGCGCCATGCGTGCCCGCATGCTGCCGGTCGATGCACCTGATGATGCCATCGATATCGTCGGAACCGGCGGCGACGGCGCCGGCACCTACAACATCTCGACGCTCGCTTCGCTCATCGTCGCCGGCGCCGGTGTACCGGTTGCCAAGCACGGCAACCGCGCGCTGAGCTCGAAGTCGGGCACCGCCGATGCGCTCTCGTGCCTCGGCGTCAAGCTCGACATCGGCCCCGAAGCTATCTCGCAGTGCATTCGCGAGGCGGGCGTCGGCTTCATGTTCGCACAGCAGCATCATTCGGCAATGCGCCACGTCGGCCCAACGCGGGTGGAGCTTGGCACGCGCACGATATTCAACTTGCTCGGCCCGCTCTCCAATCCGGCGGGCGTCAAGCGACAGCTGGTCGGCGTCTATGCGCCGCAGTGGGTACAGCCGCTCGCGGAAGTGCTGCGCGATCTCGGTTCCAAAAATGTCTGGGTCGTTCACGGCGAAGGCCTCGACGAGATCACCACGACCGGGACGACGCAGGTCGCTGCCCTCGAAGACGGCAAGATCTCGACTTTCACGCTGACGCCGGCCGATTTCGGCCTTCCTACGGTGACGCTCGATGTACTGAAAGGCGGCGACGGCGCGCACAATGCCGTTGCGCTCCAGGCCGTGCTCGATGGCGCCGAGAACCCCTATCGGGACATTTCCCTTGCCAATGCGGCCGCATCGCTGATGATAGCCGGACGGGCGAAAGACCTCGGCGAGGGCATGGCGCTCGCCCGCCAGTCGCTTTCGAGCGGCGGCGCCAAGATGGCGCTGCAGCGCCTGATCAGCGTTTCGAACGCAGCCTGAAGAAGGATCGGCAACGATGACGGATATCCTGCGCAAGATCGAAGCCTACAAGCGCGACGAGATCGCGGCCGCGAAAGCACAGACGCCGCTTTCCGAACTCAAGGCGCATATTGCCGAACAGTCTGCGCCGCGTGGCTTTCACTCAGCGCTCACCGCGCGCAGGGCCGGCGGCACATTCGGGCTGATCGCGGAGATCAAGAAGGCGAGCCCATCCAAGGGGCTCATTCGTCCGGACTTCGACCCGCCGGCGCTTGCCAAGGCCTACGAAGCTGGTGGTGCCGCCTGTCTCTCGGTACTCACGGATGCGCCGAGCTTTCAAGGTGCACCGGCCTTTCTGGAAGCCGCACGCGCGGCCTGCGGCCTGCCGGCACTGCGCAAGGACTTCATGTTCGAAAGCTACCAGGTGTTCGAGGCTCGGGCCTGGGGCGCGGACTGCATCCTGCTGATCATGGCTTCGCTCAGCGACGACGACGCCCGCCGCCTTGAAGATGCGGCCTTCGAGCTTGGCATGGATGTGCTGATCGAAGTGCACGACGCCGAGGAAATGGAACGGGCGCTCAAGCTCGCCTCCCCCCTCGTCGGCATCAACAACCGCAATTTGCGCACCTTCGAGGTCAACCTCGCCGTCTCGGAGCAGCTAGCAGGCATGGTCCCTTCCGACCGGCTGCTGGTCGGCGAAAGCGGCATCTTCACCCATGAGGATTGCCAGCGCCTGGAAAAGAGCGGCATCACCACCTTCCTCGTCGGCGAAAGCCTGATGCGCAAGAGCGATGTGGAAGCGGCCACGCGTACCCTGCTGACCGGCGCTGCAAACACATTGGCGGCCGAGTGATGGGTAAGCCGACGCTCACGCATCTTGGTGGCAGCGGCGAAGCGAACATGGTGGATGTCGGCGAAAAGGCCGAGACGGTGCGCATTGCGGTCGCCGAGGGCCATGTGCGCATGAAGGCGGAAACGCTGACGCTCATTCTCGAAGGCGATGCGAAGAAGGGCGATGTCATCGGCACCGCGCGGCTCGCCGGCATCATGGCCGCCAAGCAGACCGCCAATCTCATCCCGCTCTGCCACCCGCTGATGCTGACGAAGGTTGCCGTTGACATCACGCCCGACCCCACGCTTCCCGGCCTCCGGGTCGAGGCACTCGCCAAACTCACCGGCCGCACGGGCGTCGAGATGGAAGCGTTGACGGCTGTGAGCGTCGCGTGCCTTACCATCTACGATATGGCGAAGGCCGCAGATCGGGAAATGGAGATCGGCGGGATCCGGGTGGTCAGCAAGTCCGGCGGTCGGTCCGGCGATTTTCGGCGCGAAGGGAACTGAGGTCATGTCGCTGCTGTCCGTCGAAGATGCACTCGACCGAATTCTCGACAGCGCAACCCCGAGACCACTGGCAGAGCGTGTCGATCTTCACGACGCTGTCGGCCGCGTCCTTGCCGAGGATATCTCGGCACTCGTCACTCATCCCGCCTTCGACAATTCGGCGATGGACGGCTATGCGGTTCGCCATCAGGATATCGAGACCGCTGGCGCGGAACTTATTGTGATCGGCCAATCGGCTGCCGGCCATGGCTTCAAGGGAGAGGTGGGGCCTGGAGAGGCCGTCCGCATCTTCACCGGAGCCCCCCTGCCCGCCGGTGCCGATACGGTGATCATCCAGGAAGATACCGAGCGCCGGCCGGAAGACCGGATCCGCACCAAGTTCGTGCCCGGCAAGGGCCGCCATATCCGCTTGGCCGGACAGGACTTCGCTCAGGACGAAAAGGCGCTATCGGCTGGTAACCTACTCGATGCCGGGCGACTGACGCTGGCCGCGGGCATGAACCACGCGAATCTCCCCGTTTTCAAGCGGCCGAAGATCGCAATCCTTGCGACCGGCGACGAGCTTCTGCCTCCCGGGAGCAAGCCGGGGCCGGACCAGATCATCGCCTCGAACAGCTTCGGCGTCGCGGCAATCGCGCGCGACAATGGCGCGGAGGTCATCGATCTTGGCATTGTCGCCGACGACCAGCAGGCAATCGCCGCTCAGGTCGCGCGGGCTCAAGCAGCCGATGTCGACGTGCTTGTCACGCTCGGCGGCGCGTCGGTCGGCGACCATGACCTGGTTCAGGCAACTCTACTTTCCTGCGGCATGACGCTCGACTTCTGGCGCATCGCCATGCGGCCGGGAAAGCCACTGATGGTAGGCAAGCTCGGAGCTACGACCGTGCTCGGCCTCCCCGGCAACCCGGTCTCGAGCCTCGTTTGCGCGCTGCTGTTCCTGGAGCCGCTGACACGCAAGCTCGCACAGCTACCGTTCCGCGAACGCATGACGACGGCGAAACTTGCAAGCGCCTTGCCCGCCAACGACATCAGGCAGGACTATGTGCGCGCGCGGCTCACTAAGGGTGAGGATGGTGACCTCATTGCCCATCCGTTCTCGCGGCAGGATTCGTCGATGATGAAAGTCTTTGCCCAGTCCGACTGCCTGATCGTGCGCCGGCCGCACGCTGCAGAAGCACCCCAGGGCGCATCCTGCGACATCCTCAGGCTTCGCTGAACCGCTTTGTCAATTCTGCTGGCATCCGCGGACCGGCGGACCAAGCGTCGCCGATACTGGACGGACTCATTTCTGCTCCGGAGCCGTGGCTGGTGTCATGGCGCCGACATCATAACTCTGTACAAGCAAGCTACCACCGCCGAGGACCTCCGACTACGGATGTACTAGCGGACCCGCGGTGATCTGGAAAAAGGTCGGGTTTAGCCCGGCCTTTTGCATTTGCGGCGGGTGAGGCAATCCATAGCGACGCTACCGCCTCGCGCCGAGAGCAACTGCGCCCCCGGCCCCCTCGACACGTTTCATGGACTGGATCAGTTGGCCGCTTCGTCGCTTCGGCTGACCAGGATCTTGTCGATCCGGCGTGCATCCATGTCGATTACCTCGAACCGGTAGCCGTGAGCGATGGCGATATCGCCCTCCTCCGGCGTCTTGCGCAGCTGCTGCACCAGGAAACCGGCGATTGTCTCGAAGTTACCGTCGGCATCGATGCCTTCGATGCCGATCGTCAGGTGAATTTCGTCGATCGGCGTGCGGCCGTCGACGAGGTAGCTGCCATCCTCACGCACACGGATCAGCGCGTGTTCGATGTCGTCGTAGTTCGACGGCAACACGCCGACGATCGCTTCGAGGATATCGGCGATGGTGATGATGCCTTCGGTGCTGCCATATTCGTCGACGATCATCGCCAAATTGATGCTCGACGACTTGAAGGCTTCCAGTGCCTTTAGGCAGGAAGCCGTCTCCGGCAAGGTGTGGATTTCCTTTATGTACCTGCGCACATCGAACGGACTGGAGGTCGGGGCGTTCAGGACCTCCTTCGCTAGGACGGCGCCAAGCACGTCGCCGCTCGGTCCATCGACCACCGGATAACGGGAATGGTTGAATTGGCCGATCTTGCGGCCCACCGTCTCCAGACTGTCGTTGACGTCGATGAAGCTCACCTCGGTCCGGTGGGTCATAATCGACTTCACGTTGCGGTCGCCAAGCCGGATGATGCGGCGGAGCATCTCGTGCTCCGACTTCTCGATCGCGCCGCTTTCGACACCCTCGGCCATGATCGCGTGGACTTCCTCCTCCGTTACATGGTCCGGATCATCCGGGCGCATGCCGAGGAGGCGCATGGCGACCGATGCGGCCGTTTCGAACAGATAGACGATCGGAGCCGCGATCCGCGACAGAAGATGCATCGGGCGCGCGACGAACATCGCCAGCGCTTCGGAATTCTTCAGTGCCAGTTGCTTCGGGATAAGCTCGCCGATCACGACCGAGAGGAACGTAATCAGGGTGACGACGAGCGCGACGGCGACCGTATTTCCGTAGGGATGAATCCAGGCGATTTCATCGAGGGTCGGTGCGATCTTGGCAGCGATAGTCGCACCGCCATAGGCGCCGGCCAGCGTGCCGACCAGCGTAATGCCGACCTGTACCGTGGAAAGGAATTTACCGGGATCTTCCGCCAGCCGCAGCGCAACCTCGGCGCGGGCGTTTCCCTGTTTTGCCATCTGGCGAAGCATGGGCTTGCTTGCCGAGACGATTGCCATTTCCGAGAGAGCAAAAAATGCATTAATCAAAAGCAGGACGAAAATGACAAAAAATTCGGACATGGTCTCCAGATCACCGTTGACGAAAGCCGCTCCGCTGGGAACGACCAATCACCAGATAAGGCCAGCGGGCGATCTGAGCAAGCGCAAGCATTGAAATCTATGCGATCTGCTGAACATTGGAGATCATCAATAGCGGGATTTCGAACAATCCCGGAGAAGCTGAACTCAGGCGCGGTTATGCAAGGCGCTGCGGACCCGCTCGCGACCGATCTTGATCACATTCTCCATCGCGAGCCGGGCGCCGACTTCGTCGCGGCGGCCGATTTCCTCAACGATGCGGATATGGTTGCGGGCGACCTCGTCTATGCCGCCCCTTTCGGCGACAGGCGAGCTCAGCTTGAAGACGCCAACCAGCGCCGCTTCAATCAGCCCGCCGACCGTCCGCATGAACGGATTTCCGGAGGCTTCGGCGACAGCGAGGTGAAATTTCAGATCCGCCACGGCAAGGCTCTCTGCCGTGTGTCCCTCTTCGCCCATGGCAACGGCGAGCCGCATCATACGGCTGATTTCCGCTTCCGAGGCGTTTCGCGCGGCCAGGGCTGCTGCATGCGGCTCGAAGGCGAGGCGCACTTCACTCAGGTGGTAGAGAAAATCTTCATCGACCCCGCACTCGAAATGCCAGGTCAGGATATCGCTGTCGAACAGGTTCCAGTCGTTGCGCGGCGTTACGCGCGTGCCGATGCGGGCACGGGGCACGACCAGCCCCTTGGCGGCAAGCGTCTTCATGGACTCGCGCAGTACTGTTCGCGACACCTTGAAGCGCGCGGCGAGCTCCGGATCTCCCGGAAGGATCGAGCCCACAGGAAACTCGCCGGATATGATCGCCTTTCCCAGTTGATCGACGACATGCGCATGGCTCGTGCGTTTGCGCGAGCCGGACACAACGGTTTCCAGCAAACTCCTGTTCAATCCATCTCCTCCAGGCACTCCCCTGCCTGACTTTGCCGACACACGGATATCGGTGCTGCGCAGCGCCGCCGACCGTTTGTCCAAACTTGCGCAAACGAGTGTAGTTTGATCGACCGATTCCGGAAAGCCCCCGGAAAGACAGGCGAAATCGGCGTTGGCAAACGATGTCCGATCGTAGCCGCACAGGCTTGCCATGCCCCATTCTGAAACGAACAAACCCCGCCAGGCGGCGGGGTTTGTCCCACTTCGCTTCTGTGCAGCCGTTTACTTCGGCAGCTGGTCGTCGACGCCCTCGACGTAGAAGTTCATGCCGAGCAGGGTGCCGTCATCAGACGTTGCGCCGGCTGCGAGCCATTCGCTGCCGTCCTGCTTCTTCAGCGGGCCGGTGAAGGGCTTGAGCTCGCCCGACTTGATCTTGGCTTCGGTTTCCTCGGCCAGCTTCTTCACGTCATCAGGCATGTTGGTGTAGGGCGCCATCGTCAGGATGCCGTCCTTCAGGCCGTCCCAGCTCGATGTCGTTTCCCACTTGCCGTCGAGGAAAGCCTGCGTGCGTTTGATGTAATAGGCGCCCCAGGTGTCGACAATGGCCGTCAGCTGCGTCTCCGGGCCAGCCTTGATCATGTCGGAAGCCTGGCCGAAGGCCTTGATGCCGCGTTCCGCGGCAACCTGCATCGGAGCCGTCGTGTCGGTGTGCTGCGTCAGGATGTCGACGCCCTGGTCAACCAGCGCCTTGGCGGCATCGGCTTCCTTGCCGGGGTCAAACCAGGTGTTTGCCCACACGACCTTGATCTTGAAATCGGGGTTTACCGAGCGCGCACCGATGATGAAGGAGTTGATGCCCATCACCACTTCCGGGATCGGGAAGGATGCGATGTAGCCGGCGACGCCCTTCTGCGACATTTTCGCGGCGATCTGGCCCTGGATGTAGCGGCCTTCATAGAAGCGGCTGTTGTAGGTCGCGACGTTCGGCGCGGTCTTGTAGCCGGTGGCATGTTCGAACTTCACGTCCGGGAACTTCTGCGCGATCTTGATGGTCGCATCCATGAAGCCGAACGACGTCGTGAAGATCAGGCCGCAACCAGAGCGTGCCAGGCGCTCGATTGCGCGCTCCGCATCGGGGCCTTCCGGCACGCTTTCGAGATACTGGGTCTCGATCTTGTCGCCGAGTTGCTTTTCCAGCTCCTGACGGCCGATGTCGTGCGCCTGGGTCCAGCCGCCATCGGTCTTGGCACCGACGTAGACGAAGCAGACCTTGGCCTTTTCCTGAGCGCTGGCACCCGTGGCGAAGCCGATCACCGCCGCGGTGCTTGCGAGAGCGAGCAGTAGTTTCTTCATTTTTTTACCCCTGTCGGTTTGAGAAACGTTTGTCTGAAATACTGTCTGTCAGCGGTCCGGCACGAACGGTTTGCCGAGCGATGCCGGTGTATTGATCAAGGTCATGCGCCGGTTGTGCGAAATGAGAATGAGTACGACGATCGTCGCCACATAAGGAAGCGATGAAAGGAGTTGTGAGGGAATACCCAGACCGAAGGCCTGCGCATGCAGCTGGCTGATCGAGACCGCACCGAAGAGATAGCCGCCGGCCACCAGCCGCCAGGGCCGCCAGGAAGAAAAGACCACCAGCGCCAGCCCGATCCAGCCGCGCCCCGCCGACATGTTTTCCACCCATTGCGGCGTGTAGACGAGCGACAGCTGCGCACCGGCGAGCCCGGCGCAAGCGCCGCCGAACATGACGGCCAGATAACGGGTGCGGATGACGTCAACGCCGAGCGCGTGCGCGGAAGCGTGGCTGTCGCCGACAGCCCTGAGCTTGAGACCGGCGCGGCTGCGAAACAGGAACCAGTGCACGCCGGCGACAATCGCAATCGATAGATAAAAGATGATGTCCTGTCGGAACAGCAGCGGACCGATCACCGGAATGTCCGCCAGAAGCGGTATCGTGATCGGCTGCAGCTTGATGCCCTGAAGGCCGAGGAAACTCTCGCCCATCATGCCGGAAACGCCGATCCCGAGCAGCGTCAGGGCAAGGCCGGTCGCCACCTGGTTTGCCACGAGCGTCAACGTCAGGAAAGCGAAGAGCTGCGAGAAGATCGCGCCGCAGGCAACACCTGCAAGCATGCCGAGATAGGGCGAGCCGGTAATCTGGGTGATCGCGAAGGCGGAGACCGCCCCCATGATCATCATGCCTTCGACGCCGAGGTTGAGAACGCCTGAGCGTTCCGTCACCAGTTCGCCGATCGCGGCGAGCACCAGCGGGGTCGCGGCGGTGATGACACTCAAGAGGATCGCTTCGACAATACCCATCAGCGGCTCACCTCGGTGTTTGTCGCGGTCAACCGGTCGAAGACCAGTTTGATGCGGTAGTGGATGAGGGTGTCGCAGGAGAGCACGAAGAAGAGCAGCAATCCCTGGAAGACGCGCGTCACCTTTTCGGAAACGCCGATCGAAAGCTGCGCCGCTTCACCGCCGAGATAGGTCAAGGCGAGCACCAGGCCGGCGGCCACAATGCCGAGCGGATTGAGGCGACCAAGGAAGGCGACGATGATCGCGGTGAAGCCGTAGCCGGGCGAGATGACCGGGCGCAGCTGCTGGATCGCACCGCTGACCTCGGATATGCCGGCGAGCCCAGCCAAGGCGCCGGACAGCAGCATCGAAAACCAGATCATCCGGCGCGACGAGAAACCGGCAAAGCGCCCTGCCCGTTCCGACTGGCCGAGAACGGAAATCTCGAAGCCCTTCAGCGTGTAGCGCATCATGAACCAGACGAGGACTGCCGCGATGATGGCGAAAGCGAAGCCCCAATGGGTCCGTCCCGAGGCGATCATCTCCGGCAGGATCGCATCGACGGCGAAAGTGCGCGTCTCCGGAAAATTCATCCCACCCGGGTTGCGCCAGGGGCCACGCACCAGCCAGTCGAGAAAGAGCTGAGCGACATAGACCAGCATCAGGCTCGTCAGGATTTCATTGGTGTTCATATGCGCCTTGAGGAAGGCGGGAATTGCCGCAAACAAAGCGCCGCCGAGCATGCCCATTAGCATCATCAGCGGCAGCACCAGCGGCGACTGCCAGTCGTAGAAGACCACCGGCAGGATCGAACCGGCGATGGCGCCCATGATGAACTGGCCCTCGGCACCGATGTTCCAGTTGTTGGAGCGGAAGCAGACCGAAAGCCCGACGCCGATCAGGATCAGGGGGGCTGCCTTGATCGCCAGTTCGTGCAGCGACCAGACCTCGCTCAACGGTTCGACGAAGAAGCTGTAGAGCGCCATCACCGGGTTCTTGCCGAGCAGCGCGAACATGATGCCGCCGAAGACAATCGTCAGCAGGAAGGCGATGAACGGCGACAGGATCGAAAACAGCGTCGAGACCTTGGCGCGCTTTTCCAGTTCAATGCGCATGTGCGGCCTCCGTGCCTTCCGTCTTGCCGTACATGCCGCCCATCAGCAGGCCGATCTTTTCGCGCGAGAGTTCTTTCGCCGGATAGGGATCGGAGAGCCGCCCGTCGCTGATGACGGCGATTTCCGTCGCCACCTCGAAGATCTCGTCCAGATCCTGGCTGATGACGAGAACAGCCGAGCCCGCCTTGGCAAGGTCAACGAGCGCCTGGCGAATACGGCTGGCGGCGCCGGCATCGACACCCCAGGTCGGTTGATTGACGACGAGCACGCTCGGCTGCCGGTCGAGCTCACGGCCGACGATGAACTTCTGCAGGTTGCCGCCCGACAGCGAGCCCGCCGGCGGGTCCTCGCCGCTCTTGCGCACGTCCATCGCCTCGGAAATGCGCTTCGTGGCGCTCGTCACCGCATCGCGGCGGATGATCTTGAGGAAACCGCCACCAAGGAATGCCTTGGCGTCCGAACGGCTGCGGGCAAGCACGAGATTGTCCGAGAGCGGCAGCGCCGATACGGCGGCATGGCCGTGGCGCTCTTCGGGAACGAAGCCCGCGCCCATCAGGCGGCGGGCATTGATGTTCCTGTTGCCGACCGGCTTCTGCCGGATCTGCACGGCATTCTCGTCAACGACCGGATACTCGCCCGACAGCGCATCGAAGAGTTCGCCCTGGCCATTGCCGGCGACACCGGAGATTGCCAGCACCTCGCCGGCGTGGACCTTTAGACAGATGTTCTTCAGCGAAACGGCAAAGGGTGTGCGGGCCGGAACCGTCAGATGCCGCGCCTCGAGCTGCACCTGGCCCTTGGCGCTCGTGCCTTCGGCCGTCACCGCCGCGACGTCACTTCCAACCATCATGCGCGCCAGCGACGACGGGGTCTCCGCCTTCGGATCGCAAGCGCCCGTCACCTTGCCGTGACGCAGCACCGTTGCGCGGTCGCAGATGCGTTGGACCTCTTCGAGCCGGTGGCTGATATAGAGAACCGAGCGGCCCTCCGCCTTCAGCTTGTAGAGCGTTTCGAACAGGCGATCGGCTTCCTGCGGAGTCAGAACCGAAGTCGGCTCGTCGAGAATGATGAGGCGCGGGTTCTGCAGCAGCGCGCGCACGATCTCGATCCGCTGGCGCTCGCCCACGGAAAGATCGGCCACATGCGCCTTGGGGTCGAGCGGCAAGCCGTAGGCATGCGATAGGCGCGAAGCCTCTTCCGCCACCTTCGCGAGCGAGATGTTCGCATCCATGGAGAGCGCAATGTTTTCCGCGACGGTCAGCGCCTCGAACAGCGAAAAATGCTGGAAAACCATGCCGATGCCGAGTTTGCGCGCGGCGGCGGGATTGGCGATGCGCACGCTCTGGCCCTGCCAAAGGATCTCTCCTGCCGTCGGCGCCAATACGCCGAACAGCATCTTCACCAGGGTCGATTTTCCGGCACCGTTTTCGCCGAGAAGGGCGTGGATTTCGCCCTGTTCAATCTGCAGATTGATCCCATTGCAGGCCGCGAAGCTGCCAAACAATTTCGTCAGGTTGCTCACAGCCAATAGGTGACCGTTCGCCGCTACTCCCTCAACAGGCACGCTGCCCTCTTTCCCCTCTGTTGATCCGCGTCCGCCTTAAGGCTTCGATCACGGAATCAGCAGTGTTGTTCCACTTGTTTTTCTTGTCTCGAGATCCGTATGCGCCCGCCCTGCATCGGCGAGCGGATAAGTCTGATTTATATTGATACGCACTTTGTTGCTTTGCACAATATCAAACAGGGAATTTGCACACGCTTCCAGCGCAGGCCGCGTGGCAACGTAACCGAAGAGTGTCGGACGGGTCGCGAAAATCGATCCCTTCTGCGCCAGAATGCCGATGCTAAACGCGTCCACCGGACCGGACGAATTGCCGAAGCTGACCCAGAGACCGCGCGGCTTCAGGCAGTCCAGCGACGCCGGATAGGTATCGCGCCCGACGGAATCGTAGACGACATCAACACCGCGGCCATCGGTCAATTCCTTCACCCGCGCGACAAAATTGTCGGTGCTGTAGTTGATGACGTGGTCGTAGCCGTGCGCCAGCGCCAGATCGATCTTGCCCTGCGAGCCCGCGGTGCCGATCACGGTTGCGCCAAGCGCCTTTGCCCACTGCCCAGCGATTAGACCGACGCCGCCGGCGGCCGCATGGAACAGGATCGTCGCGCCGGGGCCCACCTGATATGTCTGGTTGAGCAGATATTGCGCCGTCATGCCCTTCAACATCATCGCCGCCGCGGTCTCGAGGCTGATGCCGTCTGGCACATTCACCAGTTGCGAGGCGTCGACATTGCGCTCACTGGCATAGGCGCCGTCGGCCGACGCATAGGCGACGCGATCACCAACGGAGAAGAGGCTGACGCCATCGCCAACCGCCGTGACGATGCCTGCGCCCTCCTTGCCCGGCACGAAAGGCAGGCCAGAGGCGGATTTATAGAGGCCGGTGCGGAAATAGACGTCGATGAAGTTGAGGCCAACAGCAACCTGGCGGATCTGCACCTCGCCCGGACCCGGCGGCGAGAGCGTGACGCCTTCGAGTTTCAGGACCTCCGGTCCACCGAGTTCGCGTACCACAATCGCCTGTGCCATTGCCTGCTCCTATTTCTGGCCGAGACTTGGAAAAATCTGCAGCACGAAGCCAATTACGTAGAGATAGATGCCTGTCACGACAAAACCGGTCACGACCCAAGCCGGCGTCGCGAAATGCAGGAGCAGCGCATAGACACCCAGCGCCGACCAGATCAGGAAGACGCCGAGGTTCAGCGGCCGCAAACGCTGGACGCGGACCGGGTGAAGGAAATTGATCGGCAGGAAGGTCAGCACCACGGAGACGAAGACGACGACCGACGCCGTCACCTCGCTCGCCTGGATGACGAACAGCGTGAAGACCACCATGTTCCAGACGACGGGGAAGCCAGAGAAAAAGTATTCATCCGTTTTCATGCCCATGTCGGCATAGTAGATCGCGCTCGAGACGACGATCGCACCCGCCGCCACGAAGGACCATGGCTCGCCGATCATGCCACTCTGATAGAGCGCAAAGGCCGGCAGCAGGACATAGGTCACGTAGTCGATGACGTTGTCGAGCGTGTCGCCCGACCAGTTGGGCAGCACTTCCTTGACGCGGACCTTGCGGGCGATCGGCCCATCGATACCATCGACGAGCAGCGCCAGGCCCAGCCACCAGAACATATCGACGAAGCGGTGCTCGGCCGCCGCAACGACGCCGAGGAAAGCAAGAAACGATCCCGAGGCGGTCAAGATATGCACGGAAAAGGCGCGAATCTCGGCGTAGGGAACTCGTTTGTAGTTAAAGAACTTCATCTGCGGACGCCGCCCACCCCTGCTGTTTTCCCCGTACGGACCCGGAAGCCCGCCTCAACCGCTCTGCGGCGCATTGGGCGTAATATGCACCCTTTGCAACGCATCGCCACTAAAATTCAAGCTCGGTCGCTTCCTGCAGCCCCATTGTCCTGTGGACACCTGCAAATTGCTTCTGCGCTGATTCTACCCATTTATTTCGCTCTCGCCCGCGACTAGAGGTATGATCGAGGCTCGGCCAAGACGCCTCGCAGCGTGCGTGAAAGGTTGGTTGCCTCATGGATCACTACGATATCGCCATCATCGGTGCAGGTCTCGCGGGATCGCTCGCGGCCATCGCGCTTGCCGACGCCGGTTACCACGTCGCCTTGATCGGTCCGGAGCCGACGGTCGCCGACGGACGCACCACGGCGCTGATGGACCAATCGATCGAGTATCTCAAAAAGCTCAACCTTTGGGAAAAGGTCGAGCCGCTGACGGCAACGCTCTCGACCATGCGCATTCTCGACGGAACCAACCGGCTGCTGCGTGCGCCGCCGGTCAATTTTCGCGCCTCGGAAGTCGGGCTCGACGCCTTTGGTTACAACATCCCGAACGCGCCTTTCATCGACATTCTCCGCCAGCGGGCCGAAGAGAGCCCGAAGCTGACGCGCATCACCGCCTCCGCAATCGGCTTCGACCTTTCGGATACTGTCGCGACGATCGAGCTGGCAAACGGCAGCCAATGCAGTGCGCATCTGCTCGTCGGCGCCGATGGCCGCCGCTCGCCGGTGCGCGAAGCGGCAAAGATCTCCGTCAGCACCTGGTCCTATCCGCAGACGGCGGTCGTTTTGAACTTTGCGCACGAACTGCCGCACCAGAACATCTCGACCGAGTTCCACACCGAAAGCGGCCCCTTCACCCAGGTTCCCCTGCCCGGCAACCGCTCCAGCCTCGTCTGGGTACGCAAACCCGACGATGCCGCACAGACGCTGACGTTGGATCTTGCTGCACTCTCCCGCGCGGTCGAGGACCGGATGCAATCGATTCTCGGCAAGGTGACGGTCGAGGGCACGCCGCAATCCTTCCCGCTTTCGGGCATGACCGCGCGGCGCTTCGGCAAGGGGCGTGTCGTGCTCCTCGGCGAGGCGGCGCACGCCTTTCCGCCGATCGGTGCCCAAGGCCTGAACCTCAGCCTGCGCGATGTGATGACGCTCGTCGATATCATCGGTACGGCCAGTGGAGAAACGCTCGCCGGCGATATCGGCGATCGTTTCGATAGCCGCCGCCGGCCGGACATCATCAGCCGCACGGCGAGCGTGGATCTGCTCAATCGCTCGCTGCTTTCCGGCTTCCTGCCGGTGCAGGCGCTACGCGCCCTCGGGCTGCACGTGCTTTCCGCCGTCGGGCCGCTCCGCAGCCTCCTGATGCGCGAAGGCGTTCATCCCGGCAGCGCGCTTCACGCCTTTAGGGATAGCCTACGGGAAAAGATCGGGCGGAAGAGCGCCTGAGCGGATCAGGTAAAGCAGGCCGGTGACGGTTGCGACCGACAGCGTCGTTGTGATCAAGATCGTCGCCGAGGCCCGCTCCTGCCATACGCCATACTGGTGGCCGATGACGAAGACGTTCGTTGCCGTCGGTAGTGCTGCCAGCAGCACCGCGGTCTGCACCCAGATCGGATCATAGTTGCCCGTCAGGCTCATGGCCGTGAACATGACGAGCGGATGTAAAAGCAGCTTGGCCGGAACGATGTAGCCGATCTCGACGGGAATGCGCTTGATCGGGCGCAGCGCCAGTGTCACGCCCATGGCAAAGAGCGCGCAAGGTGCTGCACACTGCGCGAGATAATCGATGAGCCGCTGAACCGGCACCGGCGGCAGCACCGCGAAGAAGGCGGCGACGACGCCGGCGAGCGTCGCAAGGATGAACGGGTGCAGGATGATCTTGCGCGCGACACTTGCGGCAAACACCAGCGGTTTTTCCTGTCGGCCGCCTGATATCGCCATCATCGCCGGCGCGACGGCGAAATGGGCTGCATTCTCGAAACTGAAGATCAGCGCCACCGGCACCGCGGCCGCATCACCCAACGCAAGAAGCGCCAGGCCGGGACCCATGTAGCCGATATTGCCATAGGCGGCGCCGAAGCCCTGGATCGTCGCCTCGGCAATGGAGTTGCGCCTGATATAGACGCCGATGAGAAAGATCAGCGAGAACACGATATAAGTCGCCCCGACCGTCGTCAGGATGAAGTCGGCGCGCGCCAGCTGCTCGATCGGCGTGCGTGAGACGAGCTTGAAGAACAGCGCTGGCAGGGCGAGATAGATGATGAAAGTGTTGAGCCACCCCATTGCCTCGCCTGGATGCTGGACGAAACGCGCCGTCAGATAGCCGAGAAAGATCAGGCCGAAGAACGGCATCACCAGGCCCGCGATTTCCGTCATCTTTCCCCTCGCATCTTTCACTTCCCCGCGCCGGCACCTACAGCGCCGCGCGTCTTACCAGACGCGCAAAGGTCGCTGCAGCACTTTGAATTGCAGCATCTTTTTGTACTTTAATCGGGTACGATTAAAGGAAACATGCAGTAGCCTTCGCACGCCTAGCCCATGAACCGGCCTGACGATTAGGCCGGCCCTTAGGAAAAGTGATTCCGAAATACGAGGGTATGCCCTAGCCGATTTTCATCAGGATCGGGAAGGTCGTCTGGAACCAGATGGCGACGGAACTGATGAAACCGAAGAGGAAAGCGAGGCCCGCCAGCACCAACAGGCCGCCCATCAGCTTCTCGACCAGGCCGAGATGACGGCGGAAGCGCAACAGGAAGCGCATGAAGGCGCCAGAGAAGCCAGCCGCGATCCAGAACGGAATGGCAAGCCCGAGCGAATAGACGGCCAGCAGCATGGCGCCGTCGGACACCGTGTCACGAGCAGCGGCGACACCGAGGATCGTGCCGAGTACCGGACCGATGCAGGGCGTCCAGCCGAAGGCGAAGGCTAGCCCCATGATATAGGCGCCGGAGAGCGTCGCCGGCTTGCCGCCGCCCTGGAAGCGTGCCTCGCGCGCCAGCAGCCCGATCTTGAACACGCCGAGGAAATGCAGGCCCATGATGATGATGATCACGCCGCCGATGCGCGACAGGAGATCCATATGCTGCCTGAGCAGCATGCCGATCGACGAGGCCCCTGCCCCAAGGGCCACAAAGACAGTTGCGAACCCGAGCGTGAACAACAGCGCCGCCGGCAGGACCGCACGCCGGGTGCTTCCGACCGTCGCCGCATCGCCGCTACGAAACTGGTCGACCGAAACGCCCGCCATGTAACAAAGATAGGGCGGCACGAGTGGCAGAACACAAGGGGAAAGGAACGAGAGGGCGCCGGCAAGAATGGCGGTCCAGATGGAAATATCGGCGATCGACAACGGCAAGAACTCCGGCATGCGGCATTTGGGCCATTCCTTAGCCGCAGGATCATGATGATACCAATCACCTTTTGGCGATCATTGCGCCATGCACCGTTTCTTCACAAAAGCCGCAATTTTTCGGTTGACCGACAGGAAACACGCGTGCATATGTCCGCCCACTTCCGCCGGGCTTCACAGCCGCGGCCAGGGAGCGCGTAGCTCAGCCGGTAGAGCAACTGACTTTTAATCAGTAGGTCCAGGGTTCGAATCCCTGCGCGCTCACCAACGAATTCAAGGGGTTAGGGCCATTCCTAGCCCCTTTTTCATGCGCCCCAGCAATAACATGCTTTCCCTTATTCTCCGGGCTTTTTTAGGCGCTTCCCGCCCTTCCCGGTATCAAAATGGTCTCACGAAAACATGAGGGCGGAACGCCTTCAGAGCCGTCGGCTCCAGAGACCCTTGCATGCGCCCGGAAGTTGCCACTTGGATGTGGCGCGGCGGCGGCTTTGGCACACATTTGCACTAGCTTTGTCACAACGAGAAATCCGTAGCGCGCCTTTTTGGCGACGGTCACCCCGAGGCCCGCAACTTCCGTCTAGTTGCATTGCCGCAGTGTCGGCTCATAATCGCGCCATCGCCGGGCGTAGATGAGGGCCTCGGCGGCTGGAAGATCATCACGCTTTCGCCCCAGTATAGGAGGTCGCGCGATGTCTCCGACGACCAATTCGAAGATGCTTCTCCCGCACGAAATCGACCAGATAGACCAGATTTTTAAGGACGTCCTGCGTGGGCTCGGCCTGTCGCGGAATAGTGAGGCCGCTGAGGCGATCGCAAGCCGCATTATCAATTGCTACCAAGGCGGCGTTCGTGAGAGCGGCGCTCTGAAACACATGATCGGATTCTACAAATCCGCTGCGTTGGATCCGAACGCGGACACTCTTCGGCAGGGCAACCAAGAGGTCTCGATGGAGGAGATTGCGGGAGGCCTAAACAGCCGGATCACCCCGGACGAACTAGACATGCTTCAACGGACGTTCGACCGGGTGTGCATCTGGTGCAGTATCCCGCGTCATGGAAAACGCGCCGATTTACTGGCCCGGTACATCACCGATCAATTCCGCGAGGGACTGAGCGACGAGGCCGCACTGTTCGGCGACGCCATGTGGCGGGAGCAGAATTCCGACGCCGCTCGATATCGCCCGGATGCCTAGCTCCGTTTCCGGATATCACACTGGACTTAAGTTCAAGATCACCAGCAGGCTATCTGATCTGCAATAATGTGAGGCGCGTTGGCAGCTTACATTGTGCATTCTCGCCACTATGAGGGGGTCATGCCCGAGCGCAAGCCGACGACCTCATCGACCTGCTGAATGTCCTCACGCGATTCCCGCTAAAAATCGAAGTAGACCGTAACGCCGGATCGACGCTGGTAGCGGTAATAGTCGCGGTAGCCATAGTAGCCGCGGTCACGGTAGCCACCATAGTAACCGTAATGGCGGGGGTAGCACCTGCCATAGTAACCGCAGGCGTACCGCCTATCCCACCGACGATCCCACCGGCGATCCGCGCGCCAATGACGATGACTCCGGTGCTTAACCAGTTCGACAGTGTCCGTCTGCACTTGGACGGGTTTCGGCGCGAAAATCGGAGCGGCGCTTAGCGGCAACGCGAAAGACGCAGCCAAGCCAATCGCTGCGAAGGCGGATAAGAGCTTTTTCATCGTAACTCCTCCTATCTGCCAATTACTCTGGGCTGATCAGCCTGAACCTCCGATGAACAATGGACCCCGCACGGGCCGAGTGGTCTGGCACCATCGGAGCCGTCCCCGCGAGCGGTATGGCGGCGGCGCAGGCGTGCAGTTCCGGAACTTCCTGTCGAATCGACAGTTCCTTCCCTGACCACCACAAGGAGAAACATCGTGGCGAAAGATCTGAAAGCGGGCTTCACCGGAAAACCCATCGAACCACCTACAGGCGCCCGCAAGGTCGCAAAGACAGCCGCCGACGCCGTGAGCCGTGAGGCAAACGCCGCGGCGGTCGGGGCCGCAGATCACCCGTACACTGCAGCCGGACTAGCGCTTGCCGTCGGCTTGCTTGCGTTTGCGATTGGCTACGTCATGGGCCGATCGTCGGTCGCCAGCGGGCAAAGCTACTGGCGATAGTTGCCCCTGCGCTTAGATGATCTACCGCCGGTTGGTGGACCGCCGGCTGTGGGCCTCGAGCGAGCAATGCCTGACCGTCAGAGATTCCTTGCTCCCAGCAAAACACCACTATCGACAATTGCGCGCGTTGCGTAGATGCTTAAGCTCGCGCTGAGGATGCAGAGTGGTGAACTCCCAGGTTGATTTGTAGCAAAGGGGTGAAAGCATGAAAAAGCTTATCATTGCGATTGGAATGATTGGTACGCTTGCGTCCTGCACGCAGACCGAGAAAGGGACGGCGATTGGCGCTGGCACCGGTGCCATCATCGGGGGCGCCGTGAGCGATAGCTGGGGCGGCGCGGCAATCGGCGCTGTCGCCGGCGGCGTCATAGGCAACCTGATCGGTCGTTCGCAAGAGCGCGCCGGCTATTGCATCTATCGTGATCGCTACGGTCGGCGATACGAAGCACGCTGCCGATAACAGCAACATTCGGAGCGGACGGGGTGTCAATTTCGACGCTCCGTAGCTTCGAATCTGGCCAGCGGCCTTCCCATCGCCAACAACCTAGCCGCCACGCGTAGCGCCTGGGCGGTCGGGCCATGTTTTTGGATGGGGCCAAGCCATGCCGGCACCAGCTTCTCGGTGCCAAGTACAAGATGGCGGTGACGACTAGCATCGATGCCCGCTGGAGCAGCGATAACTGCCGAACAGCATGAGACGTCCTTTATCAAGCGTGTTAGACTGCGGAAATGACTGACGAAGAGCAGACGTACGAGTATTCAGAATTTTCCGGCCAGTTCAGTGACGACGGCGTCGTCGTCGAATTGCGCATTTATCGGCCAGCGGGCTCGAATCTCGATTGGGTCCTCGAGGTTATCGATGAGGAAGGTTTTTCCACCACGTGGGAGGAACCCTTCCCCACCGATCGCGAAGCCTTTGAGGAGTTCATTGCGACCGTGCGGCGAGACGGCATCCAGGCGTTTACCGACGAACCGCCGCAGACGGTCCACTGACCCCTAGTCCTGATCTGAATATCTGAGATGTCTACAGCGCCGCGCGTCTTATCAGACGCGCAAAGGTCGCTGTAGCACTTTGAATTGCTGCATTTTTTTGTCCTTTAATCGGGTACGATTAAAGGACAAAAACATGCAGCAGGCGCGTTTGGCCTTTGCCAACGCTAAGCCGCAGCCGCTCGCCGCGCCAGCCGCATCTTCAGTGGGCTCATGCCGTATTCGCGGCTATAGGCACGCGAGAAAGCCGACAGGCTGTCGAAGCCGCAGCGGAGTGCAATCTCGCGAATCGGGCTGCCAGAATCGCGAACCAGACGGTGTGCGACCTGAAGGCGAAGGCGCAGATAGTAGGCGCCGGGACTGGTCGACAGTCCCCGCGCAAAAAGTAACTCCAGCTTGCGCTGCGAAATCGACAGCCGCTTCGTTAAAGCCGCGATCGTCAACGGACGCTCAAGGGTGCGCTCCATCAGCCGAATCGCCTCGGCGAGCTCCGGGTCGCGCGTCTCGATGCGCCCAAGCGAAACGAATGGCTGAACGTCGGTCGCGTTGTGCGTTTGGTCGTAGACGAAGATGCTGGCGACATCGAGTGCCAGCGCCGAACCCAATCTCTGCGTGATCCAGTGCAGCATCATGTCGAAGGTCGGCGATGCGCCGCCCGATGTCCAGAACTTGCCGTCGGCGACGAAGCGGTCGCCAAGCACGGTCAAGGCCGGAAAAGCCTGGCTGAAATCTTCGAGCTCTTCCCAGTGGGCGGTCGCCCGCCGGCCATTGAGCAAGCCGGTTCGCCCGAGCAGCCAACAGCCTGACTCGATGCCGGCGACGATGTCGAAATGCCGGGAGGACTCCTGCAGGATCCCGATGAATTTTTTTCCCACATGCCGGTCGAGATTGAAACCGCCAATCACCAGCAGCGCGTCGCCGGCGAGCGGCTGGGCAAAGGTGCCATCGACCACGATCGGCACGCCGCAGGTCAACGTCACCGCCTTTCCATCCGCCGAGAGCAACCGCCAGCGAAATACATCGCGACCGCAGATGCGGTTGGCAGCGCGCATTGGATCCAGCACCGAGGCGAGCGACATGATCGACGACTCCGGCAGGATGACAACAGAAACTTCGATCACAGATTGTGGGCGTCCATCGGAGGGCATGCGGGAAATGTCAATTTTTGAGCGATAAATGTCAATTCCGGAAATGGCGTTCGGGCATTATCAGTCCGTATCGATCTCCCTACGCGCGGCGCTGCAGCCCCGCGCAGAGACGTTCCCCTTTCCGCCTTTTGCCGGAACGGGCCGGTTGGAGCCATCCACCGGCCCGTTTTTTTATGTGTCATCACAAGAGGAAGGGCCGCAGGCGGCCGTCACAGACATTGTCGACCAGGCTCACCTGGTCCAGTCTTCGTGCGGACGTCGAGGATCGGCACGGCGTGAGCAAAATACAGACCAATTACAACTTCTACCGGATGTTAGCGAACATATCCGCCACTGGCTCCGGACGTTTCGCACCATCCGCTGACACTGCAGTACTCAGCATCAATATTTTCGGATATTTCGATCGATGTCGTTTTTTTTGACGGAGACTCTTCTCTCCCTGTAGCTGGATGTGGCGTCATGAGCATCACAAGATTTCTACTCATCTTGCCGCTGGTGGCGGTGCTGACCTATCTCGTTCTTCTCGGCCTCATCTATTTTTCGCAGCGCACCCTTCTCTATCCCGGTGCCGACGCCACTGCCGCACCGAACCCAGCGAGTTGGGGTGAGAACGTCTCCGTCAAAACACCGGATGGTGAGACGCTGCACGGGCTTTATAGTCACGGTAAGCCCGACAAACCCGGTGTGCTGCTCTTTTTCGGGAATGGAGATCGAACAGACAACTATGGGTTTCTCGCACAGGCATTGGCTGCGCGGGACATTGGATTGCTTGCGATTTCCTATCGCGGCTATCCGGGATCGACCGGCTCACCAAGCGAGGACGGCTTGCTGACCGACGGCATCGCGGCGTTCGACTGGCTGGCGCATCGCAACAAAGGGGGCATCGTCGTGCTCGGCCGCTCGCTCGGCACCGGCGTCGCCGTGAACACGGCGGCACAAAGGCCAGTCTCCGGCGTGATCCTTATCTCCCCATATCTGTCGGTTCTGTCGGCCGCCGAAGCGCGCTATCCGTTCCTGCCGGTCGCGCTTCTCATCAAGGATCCCTTCCGCTCCGACCTCAAAATAACGACGGTGAAGCAACCAAAGCTTTTCATTCACGGGCGGTTGGACGACAGCATTCCCCTGTCGTCGGGCGAGGCGCTCTATCGCATTGCGCCTGAACCCAAGCAGATGCAGATCGACGAGCGCGCCGGCCACAACGACATCTGGAACGACAATACGGTAAGCGAGGTTATCCACTTCGTGGAGGCGCTGAAGCGGAACGCCACATAGGCCGCCCTCCGCACCTCGTGACAGGATCCACAAATTCTATCGAAGAAACAGATCGTTAGAAACTTGGCGACCCCTGCAGGATTCGAACCTGCGACAACCTGCTTAGAAGGCAGAAAGCGAACTGAGGGTTTCCAGGCAGTGCAGCGAAACGGTTTACAATCACCGCCCTGCTTTTCATTGAATAATCCGAGGTCGATGTAAACGGGACTGGCGCCTCACGTCTCGAATTCATAGACCAAAATTGTGCCATCGTCACGCCGCCTAGCCGCACCACGGCTGTTTGAAGCCAACCCATCGATGTGCCAATCCTTCGTCAACGAGTTGGGCGCCGAGGGATTGCCCATTGCGATACACGTCCCGTAGCTTGCGGCCGTATTTATAGCCCCCTTTTGCGTGACGCGGTTAAACAAGAGGAGCGAAACGAGATGGGAGTACGTGAGAGGTCACGCCGCCCGATTACTCCTGCCTTTGGCGTAGCTCACGTGAGCAACTGGCGCTGAATTTCAGTGGCTGCTATTTTAACTCTGAAGATCAAACCCAGCTTAGGCGGGGCTTTCCAGGAGGCTGGAATGCACAGGGACGATGCTCGGATCAAACAAAAGCTGGCGCAGATCGACAATCATCGCCGCCATGCGAAATACGCGGAAGACCAAGCCTATATGCTGTTGGAGGATGCGCAGTATTCGTATGAGCACATTGCGCGTCTGAAGCGCGAGATTTTCGAAATCGAGAGGAGCCAATCCCAAAGCAGTTTCATGCTGTCCCAGTAGATCGCCATGGATGCGCCGGACTACAGGCCGATCCGCTCGACCAAGTCTTGCACCCGAAATCGGACGTATTGGCTTTCTTCATTCGCTCCGCGCCAAACCGCGCTGCTATAGCGCCCCTCGGACGCGATCCAGTCGACCGCCAGGCCGGACGCTACCAAAGCACGGCGACTTAACTGGTATGGCTCGCGCACATCTGGTTCCCTCAAACCAAAACTGCAGATCCGCGCTTTTTGTATTCCCCTGCGCCGGACGATAACACACGTTAAAATTTAGAGAAGCCTAAATAAGACTTGACTGTAACTTGTATTGTGGGACCATTCGACCTCATGGTTGTAGTGCGTTGGGGGCAAAATCATGAATCTTTCCACTGCCGAGCAGATACTGGTTGAGCAGCGCGTGACGAACGAGGCGAAATCCGTGGGTGTCGCCTACCTGCTATGGATCTTCCTTGGTGGCTTCGGAGCGCACAGGTTTTATATCGGGCGCACCGGAAGCGGGATTGCAATGATCGCTTTGCTCGTGATTGGCCTCGTCACCGCGGGCGTTGGAATCGGGGCTCTGTTTATTGTCGCCTTGGGTGTATGGCTGCTAGTCGACCTGTTTCTCATCCCCGGGATGATCCGCAATCATACGAACGCGGTGCGAGAGAGCTTTAGCGCGCAGATATATGCCGAGAGCCTGGTCGCTGTTGAACGTCTCGGGCGGGCTGCGCAATGATCAGGAAATACGGAAAACTAGTCTGGTTCTATGCTTGCTTAACGTTGCTTTCGGCCAATCAAGCATTCGCGTTCACTCTTACCAGGCGCATAAGAGTCCCGGACTGGATGGACATCTATCTCATTGAGTTTGGGGTGGCTGTGTTCTTTAGCTATGTGGGCCTGCTGATAACGAAACCGCGTGGTGTGCCTGTTAAGCAGCTTTATCGATTGCATCTTCCACCACTCGCAAATTTCTTCCGCATCCTCTTTGGGGCCATGTACATGATGATGCTAGGTATGTTCTTCACTGGGATGTTCTTAAGTCGGTTCGCAGAAAACTGACGGTAGATCTGCCTCTTTCGCCGCGCGCATAATTGGCAATTGGTTTGGAAAGCCTGCAACGAGGCAGGTTCACTGCACTGCAGTTCGCATTGGCTGCGCATTGATCTCGTAGACATCGGATGGTCCTTCCATCTCTCGCACGCCTTTGAAGGAAGGATGCCGAAGCTTTCCATCTTGCGTCCACGCGCGATACTCGACTTCGGCTACCAAGAGCGGACGGGCGAAAACCGCCCCCTTGCGCTTCAATCCTACCGGCGGCTTCTCCGCTGGGATTGCGTTGAGCAATTCGCGAAGCGCGACGGATTCCTGATTGCTCCACCCAGTGCCGCACCCTCCGACGTAGATGAGATCATCACCCTTCCTCGCGGCCAGGAGCAGCCGGCCAATTGCGCCTGGCATGGTCGAAGGCTCATAGCCGACGATCACGAACCAGTCGCGCCGCGCGCATTTGATCTTCAGCCATTCCGGCCGGCGGCCTGAGTGATAGGGCTTATCCCGTCGCTTGGCGATGATGCCTTCGAGACCATGCTCGCACGCGACGCGGAAGAACTCGGCGCCGTCGGCGTGCACCTCCTCAGAGAAGCGGATCGCGCCAGTCCTTCCAGAGACGATCGGTTCGAGCAGTTGCCGGCGTTCGGCAAGCGGCATCATCCGGAGGTCTTGGCCGTCGAGATAGAGAAGATCGAAGGCGAAGAAGAGGATCTCGGCGGCATCATGCAGGCTAGGACGCCTGCCCACCGCGCGCTGCAGCAGACCGAAATCAGAACGGCCCTGGTCGTCGAGAACGACGGCCTCGCCATCGAGGATCATGGAGGAGTGCCCCAGCTCGCGCGCCTCTGCGACGATCGAGCCGAACTTCTTGGACCAATCATATCCGCCGCGCGTGATCGCCCTCACCTCGCCAGGCTCGACGTGCACCGCCAGTCGGTACCCGTCCCACTTCACCTCGAAGGCCCATTCCGGACCCTTCGGCGGCTTGTCGACGAGGGTTGCGACGCAGGGATCGACCCGCCGCGGCATCGGCTCGGACAGCGGTGTGGGAGTTGATCTCCGAGGTGTTTTAGCCATGACGCATTAACGCACGAACCAGCGAAAACGTCTAAGCTGCCGCACGAGGAGGAACGCCATGCCGAAACAGCCGATATTTTCAGCTCCCAAGCGCGGTGAAGCCTATCCCGATCGGGATCTGGATTGCCAAATGGCGATGGAGGAAGTGTTCCGGGCAGTGGCCGAGGAAGCGCAGGCCGTTGGCTGGTCTGAGCGAGAGGTCGCCGACGCGCTGATCGAGCTAGCACATAATCATTGGTTCGCGCTGGACGCCAAGGACCGCATGTTCGACGAGGCCGCCGGCGTGCTCATTCGCAAAGCAAAGCCAGCAGCGGTGCATTGAGGGCTAGGCCGCGCCCCTCCTCAGATCTCCATCCGCCGGCGGGATAAAGACCACCGACACCAGGCGCGACCCGCAGCGGGGGCACCGGAGCCGGGAAGCAAGTATTGCGAGGGGAAAGTCGCGGCCGCGCGTCGTGACGAGCGTCAGCATATCGAGATCATAGGTCCATGTGCATTCCCGGATAGACTTCAGGCCCTCGCGCTTGCCATACGCGCAGCGCGCCTTGAGGCGCCATCCGAGGCTGAAGGCTTCACCGATTGTCTCGACCATAAGGTTGAAATAATATAAGAACAAAAGAAGAACAATCTTTAGCATTCGAATTCCCCAAATTTGGGGAGGGAGGCCTACTGTGAGCGACGATCCATCCGCCGCAAAGAAGTCAACCGAAGGCCCCAAGGCGCACGTCTGCGAGCACCCTGGCCGCAAGCAATGGGGCGGCTTCGGCTTTGCCATCGGCAAGGGCCCGTCCAACTGGTTCTGTTTCGAGCACCGGCCGGCGGTCTGGTCGCCTTCGAAGCAAGCATGATCCCATGACCGATCACCGGAGCCTCGATCAAGGCATCTACATCCGCCTCGTGACCACACGGGAGCCAATAAAGCGAGCGTTCGCCGGCACTGGCCGATCACGGCGGCGCGAGAAATCGAGCGCTCATTGGATTGCTCAGTCCATCGTCACCGGCATCCGCGGCAATCACCGTATCGAGCGGGACGGTGTGGCAATAGACGAAGCAGAAATCGTCGAACTACTGGCGGACGAACTTTGGAAGGTGCCCGAGGCGATAGCTAAGGATTTCGTCGGCGTTGATGCCAGCAAACGGGACGATGCTAAGGCGGCGATCACACATGCGCTGCTAACGGCCCTGACCAGCCGTTTCGAATGCACGTTCTTTCAGCCTGAGTATCGCGGCATGGGGCCATCGTCCTATCCTTCGTGTCGTTGACGAAAACAACGGCGCGGAACGACTTTGATGAGCGTGCGTTATTAGAGCGGGCTCCGTTTCTTCCGGGGCTCTGCCACCCTTCCTTCTGGCCCCGGGCGACGCGTTTCGGGGCCATTCTTTTTGGCTCGCTCCCTGCCTGGGAACCTTTTCGCCGTATGTGCGTTTCGGGCGTGTCCTGGCCCCGACCTCCCCCTCGGGGTCACAGGCCGGCTTCACCAAATCCCCGGAGTGAAGTCCGAAGCAGCCTCTGGCCTCGTCACCCCGACGAGGCCATTTCTTTGCGCAGTCTCCATAGGCGAAGGGAAGCGCACGCGGCTGGGAACAATGCTCGTACGGACGGGTTGGAACTCCAATAAGGAGCTCTGCCGATGATCCTAATCCCACCTGAATTTGGCTGTCGCGCCGGCGAGGGGTCTGATCCCTCGGGACTTATCGCCTCCCTAAAATATGCGCTGGCAGCCGAAGCTCCATTTGATACGCAAGGCCTCTGCTTTAGAGCGCTCGGAAACAGCGTCGTGATCGAGGGCCAAGTAAGTGCCGCCGGCGCGGACGAGTTTATCCGCAGGGTTGCTGAGGATATAGCGGGCGCCGATCGGGTTGTCGTACGGGTCGGGTGTCCCGTCGGACCATTTCCGAACGGTCCACTGGATAAAGGTTCGGAACCCGGAGACCGAAGTCTGGCCATCGGAGCGAAAATTGCGCAACAGGTGGTAGTAGTCGCGCCTCCCCATCTGCGGAGTTGGCTGGATAAAAAAAGACCCCGCTGAACGGGACCTGAGGCGAACCAGCGCCCGGCTTTTGCTAGCCGGTCGAGAACGCGAGCATCAATGCCTCAGTAGGCCCCACACCTTGCGGGGACGCTAATGGCAGCGGGGCCTAGAGGCGCCTCGATCGACCGGGTTGAGGATCGAGAGCATTATAAAACGTAGGGGGGAGGAAAAGGTTCCGCCATGGGACTTCCCCCCATATGGCCGCACAAAGGTGCCTTCGGAAGCAAAAAGGAGGACGCGACGCGGATGGCCCAACTCCACCCCCCGTCATTCGGTCACCGCCTCGGACTTAGGTCTGATAACTCCCCCGCAAAGGTCCTACCCGCATTGCCGAATCTCATTCGCGTTGCCATTCCTAGTTGAGCGTCAACCGCACTTGGCGCGAGTGACCCCGGAGCGCGTCCCAGCCCCAAGCACTGCGCGCTCTGGGGTCCGGCTCTCTACCCCCAAATTTTAGGAACCATTTCTGCGCCTAGCGGATCTACTTAGTGCCGCCCTACCCTTCCTGCTGGATCAAAGGAGGATTGAGATGGCCCAAAGCAAGCGGCGAATGATGAAGCCGAGCGAAATACCAGATTTCGTGTCTGAGCTGATTGCGGCCGGCTGGGAGATCACCGCCATAGGCCACGACAAGTACGTGCTTGGCGATATCGAGGAACAGCATCGAGCAAGAGACGAACTCGACCGCATAACCGAAAAGTACGGCGACCGCGATAGCCTGAAGCTGGAGATTGTCGCCTACCTCTGGTCGATCGGGCGATACATAGAGATTGCCTCAGAAGGCACGCGGCATTAGCGCCCACCGAAGCACTAGGCTCAGGACCCATTACTCTGGCAGGCTGCAACCACCTGTTTGTGTGGTGAACAGCGCGGGCCGATTTCGCCTTGCATCTGGCGATTTCAACGGAACCTGGAAGGTGCCGGGACGTTGACGGTTATGCGACCCACAGCGGCGACCCGAAAGAGCCGCAGCGATCATCAAACAACAACACGTCAGGGAGACGAGCAATGGTTAGCAACGCATTGAAGGCGCTTCTGGGGGTTCTGGCGGTCGCCGGCTACCAGAACCGGGATAAAATTGGCGAGTTGTTGAAGGGGCTCAGAAACCCGGCACAACTCGGACCTGATGGTCAACCGCAAGCGGGCGGAGGATTGGGCGATCTTCTCGGAGGACTGGCGGGCGGCAGCCAAACGGGCATGGGTGGTCTCGGAGGTCTTGGTGGCCTGTTTGGGGGCGCTGCCTCAGGAGGTGGGCTCGGTGGAAGTCTTGGCGAGTTGCTCCGGCAGTTTGAACAGAAGGGGCACGGCGAAACGGCTAACTCATGGGTTCGCCCCGGGGAGAATAAGCCAGTCGGCGATCGCGAGCTGTCCGAGGTGCTTGGCCCAGAGGTGCTCAACGACCTCTCGGCACGCACAGGCCTGCCCCCCGCGGAAATTCTAAGCCGTTTGAGCCGCGAACTTCCGACGGCCGTTGACGATCTCACTCCGAACGGCCAGTTGCCATCTGATGTGGATGACGAGGCAGGCGCGCCCGGCTCCGTCCCGTCGGTGAAGCCCCAGATCGTGTGAGGCCACGACGTTCCGGCATTAGATTCAGGTGATTAAGCGTACTAGGGCTCGTTGGAACAGTATCTCTCTCTTTTTGGCCCCGCCCCATCGGGCCATTTCTTTCCCTGCACGGAAAGATTGATTTCTGTCATTGTCAAATAGAAGGTGAGCCGCCATTACTGGTTGAGCGTCATCACACCATTGACGCTAGGCCCCCAGAGCACGACCCGCCCCAAGCACTGCGCGCTCTGGGGTCCGCTTAGGCGAAGGGTCGACATGTGAAAGCCCCTCTTCATCACGAAGGCGACGCCGCCGGCCACCATTGCACTTTTCTGTGCGTGCGCTGGGAGAACCTCCGCCAGCCACAATCTGACATTGTGCGCCACCGAAAGGAGGCAGCACATGTCCTACGATTGGGAAAGCTCCAGACGGCAACGGTTTAGGCACGCTCGGGTTTGGCTTTTGATCGCCTTGGCAGCTTGGCTGGTTGTCCTCGCTCTAGCGCCATAATTTCGTGCGTCGTTTATCTCCTCAACTGCCCGCCTTCGACCCGCTGCAAAATCTCCTTGATCACCTTCAGATCGCCGGACTGCTGGCTGACCAGCGTTTGCAGATCCTTGATCGCAGCGGCTGTCGACGTCGACGACTGTTCGGTCGACGCAACGCGATAGGCGAGGTTGTCGATCTTCCGCACTTCGGATTCGAGTGCACGGAACCGCTCTTCGCTCCGGGCTTCCATTGCGCTGCGCCACTTCTGAAGCTCCTCGATGTCCCGCCCCTTGTTCACCCAGATCGTGACGCCGCCAACACACATGCCGAAGAGGGTCACGAGCTGGATGATCGTGTTCAGATTCCATTCGAGTTTCTGTGCGCGCTTCGGGAGTTCCATCGGTTGATCCTCAAGCCCCATTATGCCCCTCGTTGTCTTCAATGCCGCTCGTGCTGAAAATGATGGCGGGCCCCCGAGGTTGAGAGCCCGCGGATGCTTTACTGCTGGTTCTTCGGCGCCAGATAGGTCAGGACTGCCGGCAGGCCGATTGTGAGCGCGTAAAGCGCGAGATAGCCATACCAGGGCGTGCCTTCCGGCATGAAGGGGATGCCGACAGTGCCGACCCCTGCCCCGCCGACAGCGGCGGCGATGGCTTTCGAGACATTCTGCATGATGTTTCCTTTCTACTGAGCCGCGCGGGCTTCTTTGAGGGCGAGAGAAACGGTGGCGTAGGCGGTCGCAGCGACGACGAGCGCGTTGGCAGCCGTGACGCTGCCCGGATCGGTGCAGATGACGCGAACGCCGTCGTAGGCGGCCTTTTCCTTGGCGATGGTCGAAGGCTTGATGTTGCCGGAGACCGAGGCCGCGATGAACGCGGCATGAGCCGTTTCGAGCAGAGCGCATGTCTTCGGCAGGTTGTTCTTGATCGTGGTGTCGATCGAGCCGGTGGTGGTGCAAGGGGACAGCACAAAGGCCGCCGCCGATACGATGATCAGCGAACGCATTTGATTTCCTTCGATGTTGGGAGGTTGGTTAGAGGCGTGCTTTGACTTCGGCGCGCATCTTGTCGCCGCATGCTTTGGCGCCGATGACGTTCGGCGCGAACGGGAGCCGGGTGAAATCCCACTTGCCGGCCTGCTTGATGCCCAGGTTCGGCTGAACCTCGGCATGGGAAAGGATCGTCTTCGAGGTGACCTGGATCTTATAGAACTCGGCCAGATGCGCGATGACGTCCATGGCGCGGTGCCACTGGGTTTCCGTCATCGGGAACTTGCCGGCATGGAACGGGCTTTCCATCGCGCCCGCCATGCAGGCGAGCGAGACGCCGATCGATCCGGTGTTGCAGCCCCGCGTATGCGCGGCGTAGTCATCGTCGGCCGTGTTCACGTTGTCGGAGATGGTGTGGTCGCCGCGGACTACGTTGCCGGAACCTTCGACGATCAGGTGATAGTGCTCCTTGTCGAGCTCGGATGCTCGATGGGCGCCGGCACTCCAATGCGCGATGATACGCGACATCTTCACCGGCTGGAGCCAATCCAGCGGCAGGCGGTATGTCATCTTGAAAATACTTCTCAAAGGGACAGGTTGTAGAAAGACTGAAAAGCAACGGGAGACGCGGCAACGGCTTTGAAGGGCTCCAAAGATCACGTCCGCGTGGAAAGGCTAAATTAACCCGCTCCCCCGCAATCTATGGTCGGTTGCCATTGTCCCTGCACGTTACAACTGGCACTCAGAACCGCAGCCCCATAGACCCCGGGGCTGCGGTTTTGCCGTCGGGCCAACGCGGCGAAGCTCGGCAGGACAAGTGAGCTCGTCGTTTACCGAGGTCGCTCGCAATTGAAATATTGATTTAACTCTTCCTTGGCAGCGCCACCTTAGATTGCACTGAAATGGGAGAGGAAAATGCAAAAACTCAGGGAACTGGGGCGGCGCCGTTTATGGGTGAGACTGCCGAAATTTCGACGAGCGCTCGAAGCTGATGTCTGCCCGGCGGAGCTGAATGACCTTTTCGAGGCGTATGCACTCGCCGCCGAACGGTTAGAAGAACTGCGAGAAGCAGAACAACCAGATCAACATCTTGTATTTGAGTACGAGGTGGCAAGCAGAGGGATCGAAGAGGAGGTAACGCGGCTTCTAGATGCGATCCTCTGGGATCCGGTCAACAATCCCTTGTCATTGATCGAAAGTGGCCCGGTCCAAGGTCGCATACGAATTCGAGCTGGTTGGCCATCTTCATACTGAGAGGTCCTGTTCAAAGCACGCGGCCAGGTCGTGACGAGCGCGCTCCGAAACGCAAAAGGCCCCTTCTCCTACGAATAAGAGAAGAGGGCCCCGTCTGAGCGTTCGAATTCACAGACGGCGCTATCTACAGCTGAAATTTCCCTTCATTCAAGCCTCACGTCTACCTTGCTCCCGTATTTGTCCAGCGCCACAAGCACGGACGCAAGGTTGCTCTCGTTCAGGGGGGAGCATGATGGGCTATGATTGGGATGGCGCTCGCAGGCGCCGGATGAAGATCGTACGATTTGGAACGGCCGTCGCACTGGCGGCTTTACTGGTATCGGTCGCAGCCCAAGTGGTGACGCGAGCGATCTGATTGGAGACAGAGATGGATTCCGCAAAGCCGCGATACCGCGTTAATCTGCTTGACGACGGTTCTGTCGTTACCGACGACGGCGAGTTTCTGGGTACTTGGGATACTGACGAGACCGACGCGCTGTATCGATTTTCCCCAGACGGCGCGGCAAGCCCACTGTTCATTCACCCATTTCGTAAGTTTCTGTGCGAAGCGATTGACACGTGGCACAGGCAGAACGCTTGAGAAGCTAGACTCCCTTTAGGCTTCGTCTGATATCGCCGTCAGGGCCCCAACCACACCCGACTGCGGGGTCACCCGTGCCACGCCGAAGCGCGCACGCATGCCGGCGACAAAATCCGGATCGTGGCTCTCCAACGCCGTCAGGGTCTCATTCAGCGCTGCCACCACTGTGTCCAGGCTGTTCGCATGTCGTTCATTCTCTTCGTGGGCGAGCGCCAGTTGTTTCTTCAGGGATGCTGCAAGTGAGGACATTTCAGGCTCCATAGTTGACGTTTGCGGCAGCGTTGATCGCCTCGATCGTGGCCGCCTCGGCTATGGCCTTCTTTGCGCCGAGGCGTTTAGCCTCGATCTCGGCCGATACGTTCTGCCACTGCACGAAGGTAGCGATGATCTCGCTGGCCTTGACCTCGACCGTGACGCTGTCGATCGCCGCCTCTGCGACGATGTGCGGGATCTCGCTTTCGGCTGCCGGCGGGTCGGCCACAGCCGCGCGCGCCTCAGCAAGCTTCTGCTGGTAGGCCATGACTTGGCCGGAGCCGGGCGTGATGAAATTCCGCCGATACTTCTCGGCTTCTCGATCGACCTTGCGGACAGCGTCAGCCCGCAACGCGACAAGATCCGGAGCGGGCTGGACGGGGTCCCAGGAGGTGAACAGGCCCGCCAGCGCTGGGGGCAGAACCGGCCAATCCGAGATCGGGTTATCGACATAGGCGTCTTCTTGCTTGCCGAGCTGCGCAACGATCGCGTCTCGATCGGCGGCCGGGAGCATAGATGTGACCCGGCCGGCGACCTGGAACCAGTATTCGCGCTCGTTCATGATCTGCTGGCGACCGAGCCACCATGCGGTGGCGGCCATCGAGCGATGGATGGTCCCGGCCGCCATCGCCGCGTGAAGCGCCTCCATCATCGGGTTGTAGCTGTTTTCGATGCTGTACATGCGGGTGTCCTCTTAGGGTTGGGGGATGCCGAAAATGAAGTAGCGGATGCCAACGGGCGCGTAGGCGCCGGAGGTGCGCCACGTACCGGGACTGTCGTTGCGATTGTAGTAATCGCCGACGTTGCCGGCGAAGGTGACAAACCGGGCATTGTTGCCCGTCAGCTCGCAATAGGTGCTTTCCCCGGCGTGCGCCTGGTTGCCGTTGTAGATGTACTTCAGCCGCTTCACGAACGGCAGGCGCCACATCGCGCTCCACGACATCGGCAGGTTGGTCTGTCCGAGGCTCGCACCGTTTCCGGCGCCGTGATGCGTGAGGTACTTCACCATCGGGAACATGCCCGTCCCATCAAAGGGAATGTCCGTGATGACGCCATTGCCGGCGCCGAAAGTGAAGTACCCTTGCGCCAGTATCTGGACTTGCGGGCGCCGACTATCGACAATGATGTCAGCCCATGACGGCGGGTCGGCGGAGCCTGGACGCAGGATCTGGACGACGTCCACGCCACCCTCGGTGAATTTCCGAAGGGGCTTATTGCTTCCGCCCGTCGGCGCGCTCGTATCCTCAAGATAGAGCATGAACCGGGCGCGCATTGCCTTTGTTGCGTTGAAACCGATGTTCGTCCCGTCGAACCAGTACTCGGCGCCGAAATCGAGCACTTGCGGGTTGGACGGATACATGATCGTCGCGCTGTCGTAGAAATGAACGTCGAGCACGACAGTGTCCGGGAGGGGAATTCCGGTGTTGTAGTAGCTCACGCCGGCCGGCAGCGCGATGTCAGCCGCCGCGATCACCTTCACCGGCATTTTCGAGAGGTCGAAAGCCATCTGTTGAGGCGTCGCGGTGTCGACGTTGTACCCCGGCTTGGCGATCTTCGTTTCAGTTGAGGTGATCTTGATGGTCTTGGTCCCGTTCGGCGCCAAGACAGGAGCATCATCCGGAGCGACATTGTTCCCCGGCAAATTCCAGACAATCAGACGCTTGTCGCGTGATCGGAATTTGTTGAATGCATCGATACCGTCATTCGGCGTGACGATGATCGGCATCCCGTAGGCGAAGTTCCCCAGATTGTTGTTGAGAACCATGTTCTCCGCCCATCCCATCTGGGCGTAATTCCCCACGGCGTAATAACCACCCTGACCGTGGTAGTATTCCCCGTTGTCGGTCCAGGCGACCATCTGTTGATTGTAGACGTTGCTGCCGCCGCCCTTCTTCGCCTTCACGTCGAATAGCGGGACATTGTAGCGGAGCGTCGGGAACGCCGAGTTGCGAAAGCCCCAAAGCGTTCCCTGCGCAACGGTGAGAGACATGTAAGTGAATGTCGCCGCATTGCTTCCGGGCGGATAGTAGGTGACGCCGTTGCCCGCCTGGAACGTGTTGACGACCCAGATGTCGCACAAGCTCGCCTGAATGCCGAACTTGCTGTTGTAGAGGAACTTCCAGCGCTCACTATCCGGCGTCGAATAGGGATCGTCGGCGTTGCTTTTCATGATCTTCAGCGCACCGGCGCCGGTGTAGTCGTTGCCGATCCGGATCCTCGCCATCAGGTGAATACCTCGATGCCGCCGTTGTTGAAGTCCAACAGGAGCTTGCCGTTGACGCTTCGGGCGATGCCGGAGAAGTAGGCGTCGCCGAAGTTCGCGGAGATAGCTGAAAGGCTGTTCACGTTCAGCTTGTTCGCGGTGACGGCCCCGTCGACGATCAGCTCGGCATTCGCGGCGCGACGCATGACCGGCTTTGACCAAAATGTGGATGAACCTGTTCCGGCCGTCCGATCAACCTGCAACAACATCCGGATGAACGCCTTGCCAGCCGGTACGGTCAGCCGGCCCTGAAGTCTGACCCAAGCGTTTTTGACGTCAGTTCCCGTCGCGGCCCACCACGTATGGGCGCCATCGTTGCCGTCCGTGAAAATCGCGTAGAGGTTCGCGCGACTGGCGTCCGTATTGTAGACCCAAGCGTCGAAGAAGTAGGCTTCTCCCGGCGAGCAAGCGGTTCGCTGCGAGGTCGCGCAATCTCGGCCAAGAGTTTGCAGGATGTATCCGGCCGCGTCCCCGCCTTGCTCGTTCGGGCCGAAGTAAAAGGCTTGCTGGTTCTGGGTAAACCACGCCTCCAGCGTGCCCCGCTGCCAACCGTTGTCGACAATGTTGGAGAAGTCCGTCAGGACGAGCTTGCTCGCCGTGATGGAGTTCGCAGCGATGTGGACCGCGCCGATCGAGTTGGCGGCAATCTTGTCGGCCGTCACTGCGCTCGCGGCGATCTTCTCTGCCGTCACCGCGCCGGCCGCGATCGTTCCGGCGGTGACCGCGTTCGCGGCGATCTTTCCGGCAATGACGGCGCCCGTTCGGATATAATCCGCACCGATCGTGGTGATACCACCCGGCTCCCAAGGCGAGAATTGCGTCTGGTTGGGGTATGCCTCGCCGAAGTACGGCCTGACCATGTGCATGTAGCTATTCGCTTGGCCGGGTAGGGTCGCGGATTTCCGAACAAAGAACATCGCGGTGGCTGCATTGGCGGGTGCGATCGCGAAGACGCCAGCTTGTGCATAGCCCGTCAGCGCCTTGCCATTGCTGATCTGAACTTGCTCATTGATCCAGCCAGTACTTGCCTCTGAAATCCAAACCCCGGCGCTGTCGGAAAAAGATATTCCCACGAAATGCTGGCACCGGTGAGAACCGAAAAAGGCAAACGCCTCGTACCGCACTCCGGCCTTTACCGGGATGCGTCGATCGCAAGTCCACTGCTGTGCGGAAAAATCGGCATTCGCATCGGTCTGCTCCAACACGATCGTGACCGGTTGCCCCGCCAGCGCCCAAGTATCTCCGTCCGAGCGATAGCTCCATTGGCGGTTGGCGATGCCGTTCTGGTTCCAATAGGACCAATCCTGGGTGAAGCCATAGTTTTCCGTGTTCGGAAGCATATTTTTCCCCGAACCGACTGAAAGATGCTTCGCAAGAATGGCGCCATCGACGATCAGCTCTGCGCCCGAGGCGCGTCGCATGACCGGCTTCGTCCAGTAGGTTTCAGTTCCGACCCCTGCCGTCCGATCGGTCGTAAGTGCCATCGCAATTCGCACTTTGCCGGCGGGCACTGTCGCGATCCCGCGAAGACGGACCCATTGGTTCTTGAGATTGGTGGTGGCTATCGCTTGGCCCGTCCAGCTCACGCCCGTCGCATCCCAGGCGAACCAGTAGAGGTTGGCCGGCGACGCATCGGTTTGATAGACCCACGCCTCCAAGTAATATTGCTCACCGGGCGTACAAGCGATCCACTGCGAGACCGCTTGATCGCGGCCAATGCTTCGCATCCGCCAGCCGGCCTGATCGCCGGCCGCCGCCGCAAGCACGAACTCCTGCATGAAGCTCGTCGACCAGCCGTCGAGCGTGCCTTGCTGCCAGCCGTTGTCCGCGATGTTGGAGAAGTCCGTCAGGACCAGCGAGCGTGCTGTGACAGAGTCCGCCGCAAGCGCCGTTGCGGTGACGGCGTTCGCCGCGATCTTGCCGGCCGTGACCGAGTTCGCCTGCAGCTTGTCGGCCGAGACCGCGAGTGCCTGCAGCTTGGGGGTCGAGATCGCATCGTTGGCAATCTTCGTCTCGGTAATGGCAAGATCGACGATCTTGGTGCCGGTGATTGCCGCGTCCGCGATCTTCGCGCCGGTCACCGCCGCGTTGGCGATCTTATTCGCCACAACCGAGTTGTCGGCAAGGCGCAGCGCGTCGATCGCACCGACCTGGATCTTCGCTGTCGTGACCGCCTCGGCCGCCAGCTTAATGCTGGTGATCGCCTCGTTCATGATCTTGTCGGCCGTAACGGCGGCGTCCGCTATCTTCGTGGCGGTGATCGAGTTGTCGAGTACGCTCAAATTGCCGGTCGGAGCGGCAGTCGTCACCCACGGCGTTTCCGTCCGGAACCGATCCGGGTTCGTCGTGATCGTCGCCTTCGCACGGTAGGCCTTACCCGAGACCACGTTGTCCGTCGTCAGCTTCAGCCCGCTCTCAGGGTCATTCGACACATCGCTAAAGGTCTGAGTGTCGCCCACGATCTGATAAGTGATGTTGACCGAGACGATGGTCGGATCTTCTGGCGGGGTCCAGGTGAAGCGCAGGCACGGGACCTGGCTGCCACTGGCGCCAGCGATAACGTCGGTCACCACACCAAAATTCTGAATGACCGACAACTGCGACGGATTGATCGGCGCTAAGGGCGGAATGACGATCGGACCCGGCGCGATGTCGGCGTCGTCATAGATGTCGGCGCCCGCCTCGGTGAGTTCGAGTGTGCCTTCGAACTGCTCCGAGAGCCGCCATTCCGCGACCATCCAGGTCTTGCCTTCGTAGGTGACCCATTCACCTTCCTGCACTGCAAAGCCCACGCGACGGCTGACGGGGACCGTCGCCGTGCCACCCTTGCGGTTCTGGCGATAGCGGATGTTGAGCAGATATTGAGCGACGTCGGCGTCGTGCACCTGAAGGAAGTCGTTGGACGTCTGCCGCGGGCGCTTGTCGGCGGCAACGTCCGCATTGACGACCACTGTCTTCAGACTTTCCGGATTCCACATAGCATCCGGAGAGGTGAACTGGCCGGATAGATGGTTGTAGAGCGCAAAGGCCGACTTGCGGAGCTGCTTCTGCTTAGCGCGCTTCGCCGGTATGTCCTGCGGCGTGATGTCGAGAACAGGGATCTGCGGCGCGCCGACGATGACGCCGGAAAGGCCGCGCCTGTTGACGCCATAACCCGCCATCGCGTCATCGAAGGCAGACAGCGCTTCGGTATGGTCGGTATCACCGTCCACCCAAAGCGAACACTGATAGACCGGCTTTCCCTTCCTCAGCGTGCGGCAATAGTTGATGGCCGTGAAATAGGACGCGAGATCGAGTTGGCCGAGGCTCTTGCCCTCGCCCACGATCGAGCGACCAGAGCGCAGACCTCGAAGCCCAAGCTGATAATTGAGGCGATGGATAGCCGGATTGAGCGTGTGCACCCAGGTCGAGCGATCATTGATCCGCTGCGGGCCGTTGCCGCCCGCGACCGTTGAATCTTTCGTCGGATCGTATTCACGAAGTCCGCGCAACACCCATTCAAAATCCGGCCGCCCCCTGCCCGCATCACGGAAGAACTTGAGATGATAGTACCGGTAGACGACGACGTAACAGATGCCACTCAGGCGGCTGGTGTTCTTCCACGAGTTGCCCAGAGCCGCCGTCTTTGAGACAAGCTCGGCATCAGCCACCTGCCCCGGTCGACCGTCATAAAAGCGAATATCGATCGAGCTATTGCCGTCGCCATCAATGTAGCCTTCGACGAAGTAGCGCGCGGCCTCTCCGCCAACCACAGGCTTCGCAATGAGGTTGGCCTTGGAGCCGAACATATAGACGTACGGCTCCAGTCCATCGCACCAGCCGTTCGCCAGGATGAAGACATCGGCATTCATCTTGTTGCCTTTGTCCCACTTGGCGTAATAGGCGCGATGTCCCTTCGTCTTGCCAGTGCCGAAGAGCGAGCCGGCAGGAACGTCACCGCCCATCTGGACCTGCCCTTGAACGGCAGTGAACTTCTGCTTCTTCGGCTGAGTCGCTTTCGAGAAGGCGAATTTGGTGCCAAAAGCCAGAGCGCCACCAATCAGCTTCGCGACAGAAATAGACGCACCGAACAGCGACAACGTCGCCGTGCCCGCCAGCAGCGTGCCGATTGCAGAGAAGATTGCCATTTAGGAACTATCCGAGATGAAAGGTCGCGATGACGTCGGAAAGGCCATGATCGGAACGGCCATTCTCGGTTTTGGTGGTGAAGCGTAGGCCGTTGCAGACGCCGACATGCTCGGCCCCGTCGGCAAGTCGCAGAATGACCAGGTCGAAGTATTGCGCTGACCCGGCGCCATCCGGTTCCTGACCGAGTTCAGCCGACCAGAAATCGACAAGGCTCGAAAACCCGCGTCGGCGCAGCGCGATATGCGCGCCCTTCAAGGTCTTGTAGGTGCCGCGATATTTCTCGACGAGCGATGTGCCGTGCAACGCATCCGCCATGGCGCAGCCGAGATGAAAGCAATCGGCCGAGCCATAGGCATAGGGGGTCGACAGCTCACGCGTCAGCGTGGCCGATCCGATACGAAACCGTTCCATGATTACCTCGAAACCTGTCCCCATTCCTCGGGGATCGTTCCGACCGTGGCGACGTATTCGAGCCCCGTGTCGGTTTCGTCATTGTCAAACTGCTGCTCAGCCTGCGATCGCTTCACCAGCGTCTGACCGCGCGCCGATCGACCAGACGGCTGCAGCTCGATTGTGACCGAGAGCGTGCGGGTGCCGCTATCGTCGACCGCGCCCTTTTCATAGCGAACGTTGTCGATCTCATAGATGCTGGAAGCAAGGATGCCGAGCACCTGGTCGCTGTTCGGCACACCGGCGAGGTGCGTGAGGATGACCGGAGAATTGGGGTAGTCGTAGAGCTCGAGCCGCGCGATTGCATCCTCGGGATTTGTGACCGGGATGTTCGAAAAACGCACGGTTCGGCTTGTGACCGACACCCCGAGCGCGCTGCGCATCTCCCCCGGCTGAAGGAACCGGTTCGGCAGATAGGTCAGCCCATTGTAGGTGTAGGGCCGACCGCCCCTGTGATAGCCAACCGTCTTGCCGGGCAAATCGAAGCGGATCAGGTCGATACGTGAAATATGCCCGCTCTCAAGGGCAGCGACGACGGCGGGATCAAGAATGCTCACGAGTAGAAAACCTCAGTTGCTGTGAACGAGGGAGAGCGGTTTGCCCATGATTTCTTCCCGTCGTAACTGCCGGGATCGATTTGCATGGTGCACGACGGCTTCTCGAAATGAACGGTGCACGTTGTGTTGAAGACGCCGGTGTCCAGGCCGTATCGGATCGACAACGTCGCGACGCCGCTTGCGTTTGCGGTCGCCGGCGCGATGATCCGATGCAGGGACCGCACAAGCTGGCTCTTCCTGATCTCGGCATAGTCTCCGGGCGACAGACGAAAGCCAACAGGGAGCCCGGAAACCACGATTGTGGTCGGGTTCGCAATCGCTTGAAAGACGGCATCGCCATTGAATGTCCCGCCCCCGGCTTTGGTGCCGGAAAGCGGGAAACCGGTGTCGTGAGCTATGGGCCGAGGCCGGAAGACATCGTGGGCGAAGAACGTCTGCCCATTGTCGTCAAGCTGCATCATAAATGCATCCATGACGCCGAACTCAGGACGAAGCAGTGGACGGGTCACATAGCTGGCAACCCAAAAGGGCGTTCCGAATGTCTGGCTTTCGGTTCGGCGGCCTTCCATCTGATCGCTATTGCGAGGCTGGATTGGGTCGAACCTGCATTCGGCCCAATCCTTCCGTCCGTCGGTGAATTTCGGAAGAGGAACTGGATCTGGCATCAGTAGACCTCACCGCCGTTGTCGTACTCGTTTCGCTTGCCCTGATCGTAGGCGCGGATGTTCTCGATGGTCACGTTCTCGCTCTCGGATCGGATTGTCGGCCGGAACATCGGACCTTCCTCCCCGATGACGCGAAGGACGACCTGCATAGGCTGCGCTTGAGCGGACGAACTGCTTTGTGCGGGTGCGTTGGTGTTTGCTGGCCGGTACAGGCGATGATTCGGGATCACCTCTTCGCCGCCTTTGAAGCGGACCAGCTCAGGCCCCTTCTCGCCAACCCAAGCTACACCCGGCCGCGCCGAAGGCGTACCAGTCGCGTAACCGCGCAGGCCCGCCCAGGGATCAGCAGCGGAGGAGCCTCCGAAGATACCGCCGAGAATTCCCAACAGACCACCGCCGCCCTTCCCTGCGTTGCTAACGGTGAATACCGCATCGATGACGTCGGTCAGCAGCTTGTCGGCGATGCGGTCGAGAACACCGAGCGCTGCGTCACCAAAGGATCGCCATATCGACTTTCCGCGCTCGATCCCGGCGAAGAAGTCATCGAAGAAGCCCCGGGTCAGCGCTTTGCCGAAGTCGAGCGCCTGGCCCAACAGCCGGGTCTCTTCCTCGATCGTCGCCATGGTCTCGGCGAGACCAGCCAGTTCGCTCCTCTGGGCGTCAGTGAGCGAGATGCCGCGCTGCTGCGCTTCGTTCAGGAACTGCTGCTCATAGCGGAGCGCGGCCGCGGCCCGTTCTGTCAGGCCCATTGCGTCCCGCTCCGCCTCGAGCATTGCGATCTGGCGCTCCGCCCCGGCGACAATGTCGGCGTACTTCTCCTGTTCGCTCTTGCCGGCGCGCTTCTTCGACTTCTCGTCGACGTCGGTCAGGCCCTTGGCGAGCTCGCGCAGCTTATCGGATGCCGCTGAGGCGCCGCGCCCGATCGCGTCCACCACGCCCCCGACATAGTCGGTGCCTTGAGCGGCCTTCATTTCGTCGATAGCGGTCTGCAATGCTCCACCAGCCGCGCCTTTGTAAGGATTGGTGATGTTGCCGAACTCGATGGGTTCGATGATCATGTCATTGTAGTTCTGAAGCGGGCGCCCGATTGACGCCGACCAGAGCGCATACTTGTTTATGAGGTTGTTGATGCCGCCGACGGTGGTTTGCACCATCGCCTGAACTGCTTTGATCACGCCTTGAGCGGTAGAATAGACAACGTCCCCCAAGGCAGCCGGCAGCTTGTCCCAGGCGGCTTTGACCGCATTGAAACCGCCGACGAAGGCCCCGACGATGAAGTTGATCCCATTCTTCGCGTCAGCCACGATGTCCCGACCGAAAATCTCCGCGAGTTCATCACGAAACACGACCGCCGCTGCAACAGCTGCAGTGATACCCGCAATGAATGCGACTGCTGGGTTAGCGAGAAGAAGTGACCCGGCCACAATGCCCAGTTGGACAACAAATCGGCCAAGAAGGGCTATTAGCGACACGACGCCTCCGACAATTGCCGGGGCGTACAACAGAGCCAGGGCCGCGGCCGCCGCGACTGCATAGGGGGCGATATCTTCGAGAACCGAGGCAAGCAACTCAAGGGCGGAAGCTGCAAGCTTGCTCCAGTTGACGGTTTGAATGCCCACAGCCGCCAGGGTGGTCAACGCCACAGCCAAGAATGTCACGGGCGAAAGCATCGCCGCAAACGATGCGGCGAGCGTTTTGGCGAAGCTGTCCGACGACATCATCGCCACTTGGGCGACCTGCAGGCCCTGCTGCATGCCGATCAAGCCTGCGTTCATCCCGCCAGCGGCGGTGGTAACTATATCGAAGCCTTGGGCCGCCAGATTTGCGGTATTGTTCATCTTGACGAGACCGGACGAATTCTGGTTGGCCGCCAAGTTTAACATTTGAACCTGCTTGGATGCGGCGGCTGCCGCTGCACCCTCATTGGCATAGGCCTTGGCAGCTACCGAAGCCGCGCCTGTGACGCCACGATTCGTGACGTTCAGGCCTTCAACCTCAGCCTGCGCGCGCGCCGCGGCGCCTGAAACCTTGGTGAGCTCTGCCGTCGCCCGCTCAGTCCCGTCTGTTTTGACTTGAATGCCCAACGTGGCGACATCGGCCATGGCTTTTCCTTTTCAAAGAACGTGCGATATCGTCCTGCCCTTCAATCGGAGGATGATTCATGCGCAAATTTGCGGTTGCTGTTGCACTTGCAGCAATGAGCTCAGGGCTCGCGGCCAACGCTGCTGATCAAAAGGCGGACCCGCGCGCCGTTGAGTATTGCAAGGCAACCTCCGGCACCTTTGTCGCGGTCGCCGAGTGCCTCCCCAACGCGCATGTCTCGATCAAAACTCTTGATGCGTTCGAGAATATCTATCCAGCAGCGGGTCAACCGTTACGGACGAAGTGCGCCGAGCTTAACGAAGGCAATATCATCGGCACAGCTACGTGCGTGACAGAAGCGGTGAGTGCTGCAATCGATCTGAAAGAGACTCTGCCTGCTGGGTCTCGACTTGATGACGCCGTGTTTGAAGCAGTTTCAGATCCAGCATTGGGAAGGCAGCTTGATGAAGCGGAAGCCGCCGCCAAAGCCACATTTCCTAAGGTCAGTATTTGGGGCGGGTCAGTTTACCGCGCGTACAAATAACCCTTAGTGCCGTCCTCTATGAAGACGGCACTAAGGAAGAACTAGAAGACTCGACTCCTCGACAAGTTGTGACATGATCCACTGCGATGGCACACGAATGGAGGCCGGCATTTTCTGGTTAGTCTTATTGGCCGCAGCAGGTGCTGCTGTTTATCTATTTCAGAAGTCGAGACCTTCTAAAGCGCACCAAAAATCGCAGCCTCGTCAGCAGGAGTGGGGCTCCTCCGATAAGGGAAATCCGACGCAGATTTACCACGGCAAACACGTCACTGTGTTCGAATCCGATGGCGGATGGAAGTTCACCATTGGTGACCCGAACGATCGACGCGAACCGTATTTTTCCGAACCGTATGAGACTGTCGACATAGCAAAGACTGAAGCTCTCCGGCACATGAACCGCCTACCCTCGCTACACCAGTCGTTGCCGGAGCAGCGTCGTGAAGAGCGCCGCCAAAAAGAAGAGGAGCAGCGCGAGGAGTTTGTTTCCAATGAACCGGAAATCATCGCGGCATTGGCGGCTTCCGCTGACGCAGCGGCCAACGTTACTGAACTCAGAAAGATTGAACGCAAAGCCGAAACCCAGCTTCGACACGTTGACCGCGTCGTGGGTTCTATCGCCATTTATGGCTCCGACGAGGCGATTGAGAAGGCGTTGATTGTCCAGAAGCAAGCTCGAGAGTTGTTGGAAAAGATCCGCATGCGCGTCGCCGAACTGAAAGAGAAACCCAAGACTAACAAGACGGGGCCGTCCGCCAGTTAGTTTGCAGTCTCTCTTGCCCTGATGGCCTCACTCTCCCTCTCGATCTCAGCGCAGAACCTTGCGTCCATCACCTTGAGGATCGAGGCTTCCTCCCTGCTGACAATATTTCCGGTCACCTGACACCAGGTTATCAATTCGAGATTGGAAACAGGTACCGGTCCAGAGAACCCCGGCGGCTGCGACTGACGGAGTTCCCAAAACCAATCCCAGATGAAGGCACCGTAATCCGGCACCTCCGCTTCCGGGCTTTCTGTCGCGAAGGCCTCATTGCGCTCGCGCCTGGTCTCGCCATCCTTGTCGCGGACGCTGTCGTAACGAGCGACAACGGCCACAGCCTCGGCTAGGGCTTCGCCGAGATCTTCGTAAAATTTGCCCGGTCCTCCGATGCCGCTGCAATCTGGTCGTAGATCCAGCCCGCTTCTTCCAGCACCTCGCGCACCTGCTCAAAGGTGCATTCCGGCTTGGCGCCCTTCCAATCGTGGTCGCCCCAGTCCCAGGACGCCACGGAGGCAGCAGCCTTGTCGAGATATTCGGCCTCAACCTTGCTCGAGGTGAGCTTCTTCTTGCGGCTGGCGAGGAACTTGTCACTGTGCTGGCGAACGACACGCTTTACAGCGTCGCTCTCGGCCGAACGGATCATGAAGCGGATGCCGATGAGTTCGTCCGTGTCTGGGCCGGTAAGCTTCAGTTCATAGAGGTCTTCAGAATTGACGAGCTTGGAAATGTCCATGTTTTCACCTCTGATTACGGTATGGCAGTTGGATTGACGCGGATCGGCAGCTGGTTGAGGCCGATCGTGAAACGTTCGAGTTCGAAATCGTCAGAGCCGCCGCCCGGGTAGAGCGGGCCGGAAACGACACCGCGGCTGTAGAAGATCGTGTTCGTCTTGCCGGCGCCGCCGTCGTTGCGCTCGATCTTGATGGCCATGTTGTCGAGGTTGAGCGGGTCGCCAAAGGTGCGCAGGATAATCTGGCCGGCGTCGTCGAAAACGGAAGCGACTTCGATCTGCGGGTCGCCCGCATTGGCGGTGCCCTTCTGTTTCTGGGTAACCGGCTCGTCGAGCGTGTTGTAGCTGTTCATTGTGCTGTCGGCGCCGAAATCACCGACGTTGCCGACCTTCCCGACCTGCACCCAGGTCAGCGCCACATAAGCGGACTGTATGAGATCGGTATTCTGGGCGAGCGCGCAAACATAGACCTTGCTGCCCTTCTTCGTTGCCTTGTTTGCCATGTCAGTTCTCCGGTTCGAAGGCGTGGTAGGGAATGGAGACAGGGATCTGCACCCGGTCATCCTCTTGGAATGTGCCAGCCGCCCAGGGCTCGCAAGTGGTCGATGACCTGATCGACGACCTCGAGCGCGTCGATGATGCCCTCCCCGACCGGCCAGACGACCGAGACTTGCAGAAGGCCTCGTTTCTGCTGAGGATCATCGCCCATGGTGATCTGGCGTGTCCGGTTGGGCATGAAGGAGAGGCGCAGGTACTTTGCCGGCGTATGCTGACCGGCCGCCGGAAAGACGACGTTCGGGCCTGCTATGGGCAAGACCTGCGGCATGGCCCGCAACCGATCGGTCAGTGCCTTGAAGATTATTGCGTCGGTCCCGGTCGCCATGTATCGATTGCCTATGTCTGAAAAGCCGCCTCTCAGCGACGACGAAGTCTATGAGCGCATCCATGCCGCGCTGCTGGCGTTGGGCCGGGATTCGGGCGCAACGGTGCGAGGCGACACCTCTCTCAAGGCCGCCCGAAAATCGTTGACGTTGCTTCAACTTGGTTTGCTGGCGGCGATGGAAAAGAACATCGACAACAATGCAGCGATCAAAGACCCAGGCGGGCCCTCAACTCAGCTGCCTTTCGATCCACGATAATCGGCCAGTTTTGGGCGGCCAACCGGACGAAGCCGTCGGCTGGCTGGCTGTTTGAGCCGTATTCCCTGTGGCCCGCATATGCGGCGGTGTATCCCAAATAGAGCGTGTCCCCGATATCGGCGCCGGCTATGACTGCCTCAACCTGGGCGAAATCGGGTGTGTAAGCCCTGCCCTCAGCTGGCTTGGACGAGGCATTGATCGCCGGCATCGATGTCGAGGACGCAAGCAAGGAGGCGCGCAGAAAGCCAGTGTCGACCCGCATTCGCCCGCCCTGCGCGACGGGTGTCTGCATCTCCTCGACGACCTCTTGCGTAGCTTCCTTGAAAACTGCCTCGACCGCGCCTTCGACCTTATCGGCCCACTGAGCGACCGCTGCGCTAAACGTGAGCGTCGCCATCACGCCATCTCGGCTCTGTAGCGCCGGGTGACCGCGCCGATGTAGTCGATCTTGTATTGCAGCCGGCAGCGGCAGCCCGAAGTCTCCGAGATGGGCGCCTGCGGATCTCCTGGATACCGGAGCCGCGCACCGGATGGGCTCACAAAGGTCTCCCCGAATGCAACCGTCTGACCGTTGAGAGATCGATGGGTATGGCGCACCCGATTGTCACCGGCAGTCTGCCAAGTAGGTGTCACGTCTTGCGCCTGGACCTTCCCGCTTTCGATCTGCTGACGCATCGCTTCATCGCGAGCCGAGCCGAGCGCCATCATGGTTTCGGTTCGCGCCAGCATCTCCGCGCGGAGAAGCAGGTTTTTGTCGCGCAGCCGGCCAATGACCTTCGAGAGCGCGTCGCCGGTGATCGGCTTACCCTCGCGCATGGCCGCCACGATGGTCCGGTCGAAGCGCTTATCGCGGGTCTTGAGCTCGAAGTACTGCTTCATCAACTCCGGGTCGCCCGAGGCGAGATTGACGCGGGCCCGCTCGATGAAGGCGATCTGGTGGCGCGTCAGGCCGATGACGCCGCCCTCGCGCTGCTTGCTCACCCTGTTGACGCGACCGACGACGTCGAGCGCCGTCGATCGTGGGTTCGCACCTCTGGTGAGGCCCGCTTCCAACGCCTGGCGGATGCCCTGCCGCTGATCGTCGGTGATGTGTGTGACCATCGTCGACGACAACTCGCGCAGGATCGCCTCGGCGGCCGGATTGCGAACGCCGAAGCGCCAGATGACACGGTTGCCTTGCGGGTCGGTTACCTTCGGCAGTTCGACGACGGCATTCGTGCCGCCGGCGTTGAAGGCCTCCTGAAGGGCTATTTCGAGAGCCGAGAAAGCCTCGGACTCGATCTGCATCGCTTCGACCGCGCCATTTATGTCGCCACGTTCAAGTCGCTCGATGACGCGTGCCAAGACGATGGAGGAGCGGATTTCGTCTATCGCTTCTCGAAACGCGGCCGTAAGGCGTGGCTCGTAAGTGGCGAGCAATTCGTCGAAGGTCATTCATCCCCCTGATCGCTCGCAACTGGTTTGAGTAACCGGGCATTAAAGCCAGGTCGCTACGAAGAGCCCCCCACACGGAGGTGCTGAGAATGGCGAAGAAATCGGTAAACCAAAAAAGCACGAGGCGAGCAAAAATCTACTTAGTGCGATTGGACGGAGGTGGGTCGAACAGGGACTACCAGCAGTTCTTCGACAACCAAAATCAACTGCTTGGCAAATGGCCGGATCTGACGGGGCATCACAACGAATATCTGCTGAAATCCTTTGCGCCGATCGAATTTCTTCATTCGGAGGCTTCGCGTCGCAAGGATAACAGTTCATTCCGAGAAAGTGTCAGCGTCGTAGAAATCACCAAGAAGATGGCGGCGACCACTCACTCACCGTACCTCGAAACCATACAGAGATACTTCAAGGTCTTCACAGCGGTGAAGCCCCAGATAGACCCTTAACGTCTCCCCTGCACGATGAACACGACGTTGGTCACCCCGTCGTATTTGTTCGGGTCGCCATTCACGATGGCGTAGTCGGTACCGTTGGCAGTGACGACGTCGCCGACGGTCGGCTCGACCGCCAGGCCGACCGACGAGATGTAGATCTGCATGTCGCCGGTCTTGATCGTGGTGCCGTCGATGTAGCGGGCCTCGTAGGCCATCGGGACGAGCGTTGCCGGGTATGGCGTGGGCACCGGCTCGCCGCCTAGGACGGGATCGGGCGGGATCACGCGGGTGACGACGCCGGTCTGGCCGTACTTGGCGATGAGGCGCTGCGCCGTTGCCTGTAGGCGCGCGTAGAGCGGGTTGACCATCAGACTACCAGCGCCCCGGGCCAGACTGGCGTCAAGAACGGCCACAGCAGCCCCTCGATCGTGGTGACGACCGGAGTTGCAAGCGCGACCACATCGTCGATATCGGTCGACGACGACGTCGCGTATTCGACTTCAAGCTGCCCGACCTTCTCACGCTTGACCGTCGAGGTGCCGGTGACGACGGGCGATAGGCTGCCGGGGTTCGTCGTTTCGAGGAACGCGGCCTCATAGGAAGCGTTGATGATTGGGACAGGCACCTCGCCGGATGGGATCGCCTCCCCGTAATAGGTCGACGCACCGGTGCGCGGCCATGCCCGCTCCTGGGCATAGCCGCCGGAGCGGCGGCCATTGAACCGAGGCTCGTACCGATCGATCACCAGAGAACCGCGCTGGCGCGCCGCGGTCTTCTGGGCATCGGTCGTACCATCGGGGAAGACATAGCCGGCCGCCGTAGCGTAAGCCGTGAAGCCGTCGTTATCGCCGTATCCAGCCATGTCATTCTCCGGTGGGTAGAACCCGGCGCTTATGCGCCGGGCTTGGTTGCCAGGTCTTCGAGTGCCGCGATGATCTCGTCCTTCTTGGCCGGCGTCTTGTCGCCGAGCAGCTTCGCAGCTGCTGCCTTGAAGGACATAAACTGGACGGCCGGATCCTTAGCCATTTCCAGGACCTCGGCGGCAGTCTTCGGCGGCTCTTCCTGCTGTGCCTTGAGCTTCGCCAGTTCGGCGTCGCGGTCGGCAAGCAGAGCCTGAAGGCGCTCAAGTTCGGAGCCGGTGTTATCGGCTGCTTCCTTGAGGACCGGAGCCCCTGCGACGACAACGACCGGGTTTTCGGTGTATTCGCCGTCGATCTCGAACCAGTTCGAAGCCTCGATATGAGCCTTCTCGCGGTCGAAGATTTCGACCTCGACCGTCTCGCCCGGCTCAATGAGAACCGGGCCGTTCACCGCGTTGACGCCGCGGGGGCCCTTTTGGGTGTTGGTGACCTTCATTGCCGCCTCCCTTAAATGCCGTCGAGGTAGCGAACGGCCTTCGGCCGACGAATATCGACGCCGCCGACGCGGAAGATGCCGGGGACATCGAACTTCATCGGACCGGTCTGCCATGCCGGCAGGAACCGGAACGGCATCGGAATGTGCATCTTCAGCACTTCCGGCGAGCGACGGTAGGCAACCATGCGCTTGGTACCGCCTGCGCCGGCGGTATCGAGGTAACCGAACACACCGCGGATGGTGAGCGGCTGGCCGGTAGTCCGGGTGTAGATGTTGTTCTTCTCGATCCATTCGAGGATGGTCGTCTGGTTGACGGCATCGATACGACGGGTCGAAAGGTCCAACAGGACCGAGTACGGCAGGAGCAGCGTGTCCGCGATCTCCGCGCCGAGCGTGCCGGTAAAGATGCCGGTGAGCTGGCCGTTGATATCGCGAAGGATCTGGTCCGGCGTCTTGCTGGCGAAGGTCGTCGCCGAGCCGGTACCGTCGGCCGGAGCCGTGGTGGCCGTCGGCGTCGAGGAGTTGACCAGACCGGTGTAGCCCTTGCCGGTATCACCGACGAAGGCGACGCTGTCGATCTTCTCTTCAGCGATGCGACGGGCCGAGCTCGCCTTGTCCGAGGTCAGGCTCATGCCGAGCAGCTGGGCGGTGCCCAGTTCCTCGAGCGTATACCCGTAGCCGATCGCCGCCATGCTGACGGTCGTTTCGAACTTCTCGCGGGTCAGTTCGACCTTCGGCACATCGTGCGCGAGGCCGCTGAACCACTGAGCCTGGCCGACCGAGTCCATGGAGAAGTACGTGACCGACTGAATCCATTCCGGCGCCGAGGTGTCGACGGGGATCAGCTGGGAATACTGGATCTCCTGGTACTTCATCGCGTAGACCGTCGGCTCGATCAACGAGGCCTGACGGATAAGGAAGCTCATCGCGACCTGCTGAGCGTCCTGGGTGATAAGCATGTTCATGTTGGAACGCTCCTGTTAGCCGAGGCGGAGAGCGGCGAGGCCGGCACCCGAGGTGCTGGTATCCCACTGCGCGCCAACGATCTGGGTGTTGCTGGTCGAGACGTTGGTCAGGACGCCCGTTGCCGGGACGTAGTAGACCGGATCGCCAACGGCGACGGCGACCGAGGCCTGGACCACGATCACGCCTTTCTTCATCAGCGCGACGTTGGAGTACTGCTCGTACTTGCCCGTCGGCTGCGTGGGGTCGAGGACAGCGATGCCGACGAACTTGACCGTGGCCTCGGAATCCACGACCTGATTGTCGGCGGTGCCCTGAACGCCGACCTTGCCGAAACCGATACCCTCAGCGTCTTCCGCAAGGCGGGTGACGATGTCGCTCGGCTCCATGTTGAGAACCATACCCTCGACCCAGCGGGCGTGGGTGGCGCTGTAAGTAGTCTGAACTGCCGGCATCACTTGGCTCCCTTCGTCTGCCAGGCCGATTCAAGATCGGAGACCATGGCCTTGTGGGCGGTTGCGGATGCGTTGGCGTCAGTGGTCTGCGAGAGACCCTGCTGAACAGCCACGCGGAACGGATCGACGCCGCCGGCGCTCTTGCCAGCGTCCTCGACGAGCATGTCGAAGCGGGCATCGATGTAGGCGTCCGACTTGTCGGCGACGGCGGCATCGCCGATCTTGGCAACGACGACGGCCTTGCGGATGGCAGCATCGGACAGGCCTTCGGTCTTGACGTCCTTCGCCAGGACCTTGGCCTTGGCGACGAGATCGGCGCGAGCCTGCACGCGCTTGTCGAGGTCGGCGTCGGAAAGCACTTTGGCCTTCGTGGCGTCGAGCTCAGCATCCTTCTTCGCCAGTTCGGCATCCTTGGCGGCCAAAGCCGTCTGATGTGCCGTTTCAGTGGCGGTAAGCTTGGAAATGGCGTCGGCAAGGCGCTGCTGCAGCGTGCCGATAACCGTGGCACCCTGATCGGTTACTTCAACCGGGATGCCATCGACGGTAACCGTCTTCAGGGTCATGATCTTTTCCTCTTTCGGTTTCTGATCACTGGTGAACGGGGCAGCGCCCCACTGTCCCGCACCGTCGCCGATGCGAGCTTGCGACCCGGCGCGCCCACGCTCGACGATGGCGACGTGGTTGATCCGGATATCTTTCTGGATTGCGTCGTACTTCTCGCCCTCGGGCGTCGTGCCCGGCTCCCATGCGAGATCGCAGGTGTAGCCGGCGGAAAGCTCGCGCTTGCCCTCGTCGATCGCCTTGATCGCCGCGGCGTCCATGACAACGAGCGGGATGCGGACGAATTCACCGTCGCGCGCCACCTCGTCGCCGATCTGGCCGACCGAAACGGCCTTCCAAGTGTCGGCGGTGACTGCCTCGGTCGGGTGATCGTTGGTCACCGGCTTGTGGGCGTAGCTGCCGAGGCTGGCCTTGTCGAAAACCTGATCGGCGGAGCGGTAGACCTTCACGGACTGCATTTCCGGCTTCCCGACCTCGCGGCCGGCATAAAGCTGGATACCAGTGCGCGCGGTCTTGACGTCCGCAACAAGGTAGCCGTCGGCGGTCCGTCGCGTTCCCGCGATCGGTGCTGCATCTATGAATTGCATTATTGTCTCCGCGCCGTGTATATGGCCTCCGGAAAAGGAGACCCCAAATGTCAGCACTCGAAAATGCCATCCGCCAGTCTGCTGCCCTGCGTGGCAAAGGAGAATTTCAAGCCGCGATCAATTTGATTGACGAAGCTTTGGCCAACGCTAGCGGAGACGATGATGTACTTGTCATCGCTAACCTCGAAGGGTTGAAGGCAGCAGAGGAGGCAGGTTTCTCTGCTGAAGCAAAGCGATTTGCCGTGGCGATTAAAGCGACTGATCCCGACATGCCACGTATTCAGAAGTACTTTTAAGTAGTCGCATCAATCCCGCCGAAAATTCACGGAGAACACGAATGCTCGCCAAGCTTCACGACACATCAAACGGCCGCCGAGAAGTTTACATCAACCCTCGCTACGTATCAGCAGTAATGGAGCGGTTCGGTCGAACCGAGGTGCTTCTCAACGTTGGGGGCAGCAGTATGGAAGTTCAAGTTTCTGAGTCCGTAGCCGAAGCCGGCGCGGCTCTGAACAAGGCTACGCAAAACGATTGAGGTGTTCACGCCGTGATGTGCTCCACATCACGGCCTTTGCTTGATCCCTTGTCGCCAGTCCTCGAACACCTCACTGAAGATCTCCGGACCCAGCGCGATCTCGCCCTGATAAGGCTGAACCTTGGCAAGGTCCGCGGCATCCTCATCGTAGCTGATGGTGATGTGCGGCTGGTATTCGGGATGATCCCAGCTTGCTCCCCTGTCGACCATCTCGTCGTGGCGCCACGACAGCATGTTGGAGACGAATAGCAGGACATGCGCCTCGCCGAACTTCTCCATCAATCTCGCACCGCCACGCGGGATCTTCACCTCGTCTTCCCAAGTGCTGCCCATCTTCATCCAATCAACCGGTGTGCGGCTGAATGTGATGGTGACGTGCAAGTCGTCGGCCGGGAGCGTGGTCTTGAAGCCTTGCCCCTTGGCCCAGGCAATGATCTCGTCGGCGTTTAGCACCTTGCGCGAGACGTAGAGCGTGCGTGGCGCGGCGTCGGCGGTAACTGGCTTCGCCTTTTCCTTCGGCTCCTCGCCGACGGCGGCGCGCTGCTCGTCATCGTCTGGCTCCTGCTCGCTGAGCGCCCCATGCTCCTCAATCGCCGCATCGAGACCGGGCAACGCGCCGTCCTCGACGAACGTATTGACCAGAGCATCCGACAGGGCGTCGATCGGCAGCAGCGGCGGAGATGTCGATGTGCCGGCGAGCGCCCGGGCTGCATCGGCCTTTGTCTTGAAGACGTCGGCCTTTTCCTTCTCGGACATGCCCCAGAGCGGTGCCCACTCGTAATAGATATCCTGGTCACGCGAACCGAGGGCGCTGCGGATAATGCACTCATCGAGCCGGGCCATTGCCGGCGTCATCTCGACCGACTGCATGGCCTGCAAACGGTCGTAGTAGTTGCGCAGGTCGCTTTCGCCGGTGGCGTTCATGCCGGCCGGCGATTGACCGAGAAGACGGGTTGCCGGGATGTCGGCGGCGCCGGATACCAGCTGCATGAACGACATCAGCACGTCGGGAAGCGTGGCGAAGCTCGCCGTCTTCTGTTCGAACTCCTCTTCCTTGTCGAGGAGGAGGTCGCCGTTGATACCCTTGGCCGTGGCAGCGAGCGTGTAGCGTTCGAGGATCTTCTCGCGGTACCGCTGATCACCGACGTTCTGCATGAAGTCGGGGATACGGATGACGTTGACCTTGGCCTCGAAGACGAGGCTGGCAATGTTCGCCGCGGTACCGTCGGCCTGCTTGATCGCCTCGACGACCGACAGGAGCACGCTATCGCCCCAGCCTGCATAGGTCGTGGTGACGATCTCCTCGTCAGGCTGGGCGGCCCCATTGAAGACGACCAGTCGCGACGGGTGAATGTCGACCTGCACGCCGTCTGTCGATTTGATTTGATAGACCTTCGGCTTTCCGTACCATTCGGAGGCCGGGTCGCGCTCGATCTCGCCGGCGGTCAGATTGCGACGGGAGATAACCGTCAGGTACTTCAGGCCACCTTTGCCAACGCGCTCGACATCGAGCGGCTCGGTCAGGTTCTGATCGCCGGTACCGATGACGACGGCGGCGCCACCCCAGAGCCGAGCCTTGATCTTGGCTTCGAGGATCTTGCCCTTGACGTTGAGGCGCTTCTCTTCGGCCTCGATGGCTTCGATCTGAGCTTTCTTCGCCTGCCAGTCACGCCAGGCACGCACGCTGTCGAAAGCCGGGATATCGACGATCTTCCGCGGTAGCCACGCACCACGGTAGGCGTTGAGCAACTCCTCGTCCGAAAGCATCGGCATCGAGTAGAAGGTCGATGACGCCTTGTCCCGGCTGGTGCCGATGTTCGCAACCATGTTCGTCAGGCTGTCGCGGACGAAAGCGATGATGTTTCCCATGTCCGCTCCTAAACGTTCGCCAGCGTGTACGTGCTTGCGCTGAGAAGCGCGTTGAATGCCCGGCTCGTGCTGTCGGCGTCGTCATCGTGCGTCGCCTCAGGAAAGCCTTCGAGCGACGAAAACCATGCTGCATTCCAAGGGGCCCGAAGGACGAGGACGTTGCCTGCTTCCGCCTGAGCGGAGAACGGGCTGAACCGTGTCACCTTGTCACCGGATTCGGGCGTGGCCCGTACCGTGAAGCCGGCAAGCAGCTTCGTCAGGTTGGTGACCTGCGACTTGCCCGCCTGGCCCGGATCCTGCGGCAGCGATATGTGCACGTCCTTGCCATCGGCTTCCGCCGTGTTTCTGATGAGCCGCTCGACGCCTGACGGTGACAAGAAGTCGTTGCAGTGATGCGCCACGATGTAGCGGCCGTCGGACAACTTGCCGATCTTGGTGCCGGCGGTGGCATCTGGGTCGGTGCCTTCTGCCTTCGGCGTGGCCGCCATGTCCCAACCGCGCATCCATTTGACGACGCCGGCCGGGATCACATCGACGACCTCACACCAGCCACGCTGGAACAACAGCCCGGCGGCCGGCCTGATCTTCCAGTTGCCGCCGAGGAGGCGCTCGCGCTCAACAGTCGGCAGGGCCATCAGGTTGGCGAGGTAGCCGGGATCGGCTGCCATCAGCGCGGCGTTGTCAGTCAGCTTCGCCGGGACGAACGTCACCGACTTCGGCGGGATCGGCGTGCCGTCGACCGGGTTCTTGTATTCGGCGAGCTTTTCCGGATCATCGGCCCAGATGACCGCGTCACCGATGCGGACGAACCAACGAAGCTTGCCGGCCCGCTCTGGTATCGGGAGACCGGTATCCTGGTCGATCCACCACGAAATGAACTCGGCAACCCAACTATCCGCATCCGGGTTGCAGGTTGCCCTGACATACGGCCGGACGCCGCACATCGATCGGTTACGTGACAACAGGTACCAGAACTGCTTTGCACTGAAGTGCGTGAGCTCGTCGAAGCAGATCAGCGGGATCTGCGAACCCTGCCAGTTCGATACCGTCTTGTCGTGCTCGAGGTGGGCGAAGCTGACTGACGCCCCCGACGGGAACGTCCACGATAGATCCGGCGCCACCTTCGGCCTTGCGTTCAGGCTGGGATAGAGCTTCTCGCTCTCGTCCCAAAGGCCACCCTCGTTTCTGACCTGCACCAGCGTGCGCCGAAAGAACACGGCGCCGAACTGAGGATTGGCAACGTGGCGCAGCGGCTCCATGAGGAGCGCCCACGTCTTGCCGCCACCTGCCGACCCGCCGTAGATGGCGATGTCAGCTGGCGAACCAAGGAACTGTGTCTGCGGGCCAGCCTGCGGCCGGATGATTGTCTGGGCGCCCTGCCCTTGCTCAACCCCTGCCATTATCGGGCAACTGGAAGATCGTCACCGGAGAGACCGGCGCCGGAAGATCCTTGCCGTCCTTGCCCGTGATCTCGCGTCGGTTCGTATAGGCGCCGCCGACCTCTTCCGCCGCCTGCTTCAGCAACGACGATGCAAGCACCATGTTGCCCTGGGTCTCTGCCTTGTCTGCCATGCGCTGGAGAGCGCGGAGACGAACGGCGCGATGGCTGATCGCGATCGAGGCGGTGTCCTCAAGGAAGGTCTTGCGGGTCTCCTCGAAGAGCATTTTCCATTTCGCGGCGAGGCGCGCACCGGCCTTCTTGTTCGGGTCATAGGCTTCGATCGCCTGAGGCGTCAGCGTGACCGCGTAATCCTTCTTGAGTGCAGCGGCGACAACCGACGGGCTATCGAAGCAAGCCAGCGACTGGACGACAAAGGTCTGCTGCTCATGTGTGAGTTTTCGCTCGGCCATAGCTTTATCAGGACACCATCAGGATCAGGCGGCGCGAGCCTGGCAGGTCCCGCATGCACAGCCGATTAGGTCTGCGGTCATCAACGGCGGCTTTGACAGCGCCTCGACCAATTCCTTTACGCCCGCCTCTACTGCACCGTACCGAGCAGCCACGCCGATGAAGGCTTCCACATCATGGGAGCGCATCGTGTAGACCGGTAGCCCTGTGCTCTTTCGGAACTTCGGGGCGCCGAAGTCGTCAAGCTCCTGGGCGCAGTGTGAAAGCTCATGCTCGATCAGAGCACAGGCTTGTGCATCACTGGCCGATACCCAGAAGTTGGCATCGATCGTGATGATGAAATCTGGGACGGAGCCGAACCAACCGAGGACCTGCGCCTCTGCTCTTGCCCGGGCCCACTTGCCCATCATGCCCGCAGGCTGACCCATCTCGGCTTGACCGATGACGGTGCGGCCCTTCTTTGTGTTGCTCACTGTGGTCCACAGCATGCCGATCGACGCCGGGATGAGATGGGCGTGATCCGGGTTGAACATATCGCTGTCCGGATCGATGAAGGTATCGCGGGCCCAGGCTTCGAGTTCAGGAGCGGCCACGAAGGCGCATCCGCTGAAATCCTCGAAAATCTCTGATGGCGGTTGTGGGCGCATCAATTCACCACTTGCCTTTACACAACACACACGCGAACTTCTTCACCCCCGGTGAAGGATCAGTGGCGTTCCGCGTTTGGAGGTAAGCATGCCGATTGAGCAACAGTCAGTGCAGTCTCTGTTTATCGAGATGTACTTCGACCAGACCCGGTTGAGCACGGGGACGGCGTTCGTTGTCAGTGCGGTGCGCGGCAACGCTCTGATCACCAACAGGCACAATGTCACCGGCCGGAGGCAGGACAACAATCAACCACTATCGCCTCACGGCGGCGTCCCAAACAAAATACGCGTCTGGCACAATGCTGCTACCGGTCTCGGGAATTGGGGGTCGATCGATTATCCACTGTATGACAACAATGATGTCCCGCTGTGGGTGGAACATCCAGTTCTTGGGGCCGCAGCCGACTTTGTCGCGCTTCCTATCGATGTTCCTGATGTCGCGACAGTCTACCCATACGATTTAACGGCGCCGCAAAATGGCCTGTTAATCCGGGCGTCCGACCCACTCAGCATTATCGGATTTCCATTTGGGCAGGCCGCCGGCGGGTTATTCGGCATGTGGGTTACCGGGTTCGTCGCTTCAGAGTTGGACATCGACTACGATGCGAAGCCCATCTTTCTAATCGACAGCCGTACAAGACCCGGCCAGTCCGGTTCTCCCGTTATTGCTGCGCGTCGCGGCATGATCCACTACAAGAACGGGAACATCAACATGGGTGGTGAAGCTGTCGAATTCCTAGGGATATACAGTGGACGGATCAACGAGCAATCAGATCTCGGCTTCGTGTGGAAGCGGTCTGCCATCAAAGAACTTGTCGACACGCTTCGATAACGTGCGACCAACCACGAAATTCGCGACTGTCGCGTGGCCATGTGACGCGCTGTCTGATGTTGTCTTTCTGATGTAAGCGCGAAGCATTACCCCGGTCAGGTTTGAACCCTGCCTCCGCATGTGCGTCATCTGCTGTCTTGCCTTTGGACAACGCCTGCGCGAACTTCTCGTGGCGCGCGTTCTTTAGGACGGGCATAGGGGAACCTTGGGGAGGATGAGATTGCGCGACATGGCAATCCCGATTTCGATAGTGCTCGGCTTCATGATGCTGAGCTTTGCTGTTTTGTTACGGGACAACGACTTCGAGAGTTGCTTGTCGACCCTGAGCGCGAGCATGGAAACCAGGGCTGGCAACACCATCACCGAGAGGGCGGCGGCCTCCAGAGAATTTGCACTTGGCCGCATGTGCGCTGGGTCTCCGATCGGAAACTGACGCCCCTTTCTCTACTCTCATCCGAGGATACAGAGAGAAGCATCGGGGAACCGGGCCAGAGGTCCGGCTCCCTATTCAGGCATGCGAATCAGGGTCACAGGGGCTCATTTTGCTAATGACCGAGGTAAACACCCGACGCTTCCAATTTATCCGAGGCAGCGACATTCATCGAGATGGAATGTACCTGGAATTGTTGGATGTCGATGCCCAAACAACCGTTGCTGAGGTCTTCTACACAGACGCAACGGGAGCGCTGACGTTTAGTGCCTACGAACGAGACATTCCGCTTGAGGCCATTGAAGCGTTGATCGAACGGGGCAAACAATTGCTGACACCCTCGACCTCCGCCTAAAGACACTGGCGAGCTACCGGGCTGCTCTACTCCGACATGATGTTTATGATAGCAATTGCAACAGGAGCGACGGTGAACTGAGGAAACAGCCGCCTACGAAGCCCACGAAACCTAACGCTAACGCTCCGACGAACCCGTGGTTATCCCAACCATAGTGGGCGCCGATAGCAGTCGCCGCCAGGACGATCGATACCGACCACACGACCTTAAGCGCCGATACTGGCCGGCCACTATTTGTTGGCTTCTCGTCCGCCATCGCGACCCCTGCATATACGTCTACCTGCATGCTTTAATTGAGCGGTGTCAACAGTTCAAACAAGGCGGCAGGGGTGAAAGTCGCGACGACCAATACCCCGGGGATGAAGGCGACCATCCTGCGCATAGACTGCGGTCCTTGGGTGGTCGCGCTTGCCAACCTTAACCGCGCCCTAGCGTCCCCGTGATAGTGATTTATCGTCAACCAAAGTTAAGTGGTCATGAGCGAGACAGGAAAGTCGACGGAAGTAGAACGGTTCCCCCGCCTAAGAAAGATAGCAGCGGCGATAGGCCTCGCGGCATTTGGCCCTGCGACTCTCTACGGTGTGCTTGAAGCAACGATAGCTGGTGAAATCCGCAACAAATGGGGTGGGGTAATAGCGTCTGCCAAGGACGATGTCTTCGAATTTTACTTGCTCATACTTATCGGCGGCGGCGCCGCCCTGTTTATCACCGTACTGGGCGCCTTGTTTCTGTTCCTGCTTTACAAAGGGAGATCGCGCCGCGTCTAATCTGTTGCCGGATTCATCCGCCTCTCCGGCGGGAGGTAAAGGTCGCCATTGGCGTGGCGCTGGATCTCAGAATTTCGGCAATATTCGTCAAAGGCGGGAGGCGGTGACATCCTCCCTAAGGCCCGGCGAGTGTTCCCTCTAATCGAGGTCCGCGATCAGAACAGCCTGCAAATCACCAATGATTGCAGCGACATTAAGCGACTTTATCGATCAGTTCAAGCGGAAGATCGACGTGGACGAGACCGCCGAGGTATTCGACCACAGCTTTGATCGTGTTGCGGCCGGTGACGTCGAGGACGGTTGCCAGCATGCCGCCAACCAGGCGGTGTTCGGGCGCGATTCGGACGGCTGCATCCTTCGGGAACTCCTGCTGCAGTTGCTTGCGGCTACGCTTCTTCCGGGCGTCACGCTCGCGCTGTAGGGCCGATCCAGCCATGTCTTCGGCTTGGCGAATGCTCGCGACCTCGAAGTCTGAGATACGCAGCGGGTAGCCGGCAACGCCGAGGATCGCCGTCACACCGTCAACGCGCGATAGCCGGTAGAAGTCTCGCGTCGGCAGGTAGACGAACGAGTAGCCGACGATCATGGCGAAGCGGCGCTCGATCAGTTCCTTGGTTCGGTGGTGTTTGATGTCCTTCCGGAACGACGGCATGTAGATTTCGATGTCGGCGTCGCGGAGGTTTCGCTCGATGATGAACTCGCCCTTGCGGTCCTCGGTCTCGCCTATCCGCGGCGTTGCAGGACGCTGGGTTCCGGGTCGGGTCTTGATTGCGTACCAGCTCATTGGGGGTTCTCCTATTCGATCCAGCCGGAGCGAAGAGCCAGGCCGACAAGGCCGGTGGCCTTAGAAGCGCCTGCTTTGCTCATGGCGTTGATGATGTTGCGATTGACTGTGTGGATGCTGATTCCCATGATCGTGGCCGCCTCTTCCGCCGTTTTGCCGAGTGATAGCCATTTGACCGTTTCGAGTTCTCGGGCGGCAAGCGGGCAACCTGCGTCTGGTCGGGGGCGAGGCTTATGCTGCATGGCTGGCCTCGTCGTCGGTCCGTGCCTCGGAGACCTCGGCTTCGATCTTGCGGCGGAAGGCCATCTGCTCGGCGCCAACTTCCCACCAGTCGGGCAGTTCTTTGATCTTGGCCCAGTATTCGGCCTTCTCTGGCGACATTGGCTCGTGAACGACGATGCCCCGTTCTTTGGCCTTGGCCTCCTCGTGGTCCTGGCGGAACTGGGCCAGCCGGGCGCGAACGCGGGCCATCACCTCCGGCGAGCGGTCGACCTCCGGAGCGACGCCCTTCATCGCCGAGGCGATCTCGCGCTTGCGGGCCAGATCCTCGCGGGCCGCCCTCGCCTCCTGCTTCGCCAGCGCGGCGAGGATCGGCGGCTTCGGGATCATGCCGAGCAAGATATCCGGGTTGCCGGCGTAGTCGCCCTTAATGAGCTTCTGGGTCGCGATCGTCAGACCGCAACTCGGCACGCCGTCGAGGGCGTAACCGTAGATCACGTCAAACTTCTGGGGGTCGATACCCTGGGGCAGGCTCATGCCAGCGCTCTGCATGACGCCGAGGCTGCGAACGATGGCATCAGCGCGAGCCGGTGCCAGTCGCTCGGTGAGCGTGGTAATCTCCCGGTTCAAGGTCGAAAGCTGGGCCGGTGCTGGCAAATTCGTCATGGCCTGGATTCCCGTTCAGTTTCTGCTGGATGGCTTCTCGAAACTCCCGCTGATGGCGGGCATTCTCGGTTTCTCGCGGGGGCGCTTGAGCTTGGGCTCGCGGCTTCGCCACGTTCCGCATCCAGTTGCGCCAGGTGGCCTCCCAATCGAGCTTGGCGGCGTCCTTGCCGCTCTTGCCGACCCAGAAGTCGCGGAACTTGTCGGCCTCGAAACGGATCGTTGCTTCGGAGTGGCCCTGATCGATAGCCCACTGGCCCCATGCTGCCGGGAGAGCCCAGCCAGCCGGCAAACGCGTCCCGCGTTTGTTTTCCGAGCGAAGCGAGGATGGGGTGGGGTTAATTTCTTTAGGGGGTGTGGGGGACCTTTCTTTATCAGGGGTGGGGTTGTCCCCGGACGGTCCCGTGACTGTCCCGTCCTTGTCCCGTGACTGTCCCGCCCGCTGACGGCGTTTGCGGTCGCGCTCGACCTGCCGACGGCGCTCGATTTCAGCGTCTTTGCCCTCGATCGCCTCGACGGCGAGCGCTATTGCCTCCGGCGGTGCACCGGCTTCAGCCATCTTTCGGATCAGTTCGGCAATGCTCACTTGACCACCTCGACTTCCAAGCCGTGGCAGGCTTTCATGAGCTTCTGCTTGATGCGGAATACGGGCGTGACCATGCCCTTCACATCGATGACGCGGCGGCGCTTCATGGCGACGTCCCAAAAGACGAAATCGGCCCGGTAGGTGCAGACCAGCACGCCGTTGATCGTCAGCGCATAGGAGCGCTGCATTTCCACGTCTTCGACCTCGCCCGCCCGCTGGCGGAGCTTCAGGCTGGCGTAGTATGCGGCCTCGGCTTTGCTATCGAAGCAGATGCCGTCGAGAAGCGTGCGCTGGGCCTTGTACTTGTTCCCGCGCTTCGATTTGGCGATCGCGGCCTGGTACTGGGCGGCGGACAAACGCTCGTTCATGCCGCACCTCCGAAGAAGTGTTTTTGTGCAAGTCGCTGCGTCATCCTCTTGAACTCGCGCAGCCGCGAAAATAAATCTTCAGCGGGCGCTGACGAACAGCGCTTTCCTTGTTGAAAACCAACGAATTCAGTGAGGTAGAAATGCACCCGAAGATGTTTGACCGGCCAGTTTACCTGCGTGAAAGGAAGGATCTGGTCCTCGAAATCACCAACCTCGACGACGCGATCGATTTCCTTGAGGAATGGTCCAAAGGGGATCGCGATATCATTCACGACGCGACCCTGAAGACTTGCTACCTGGCACATGACGGCCACAAGCCAGTCCAGGTGGCGCGTGACGCTCTCCGCTCCTTCGCGAAGAAGAAGGGCATACTTGTCAAGGCTCCCGCGGTCCTGCCGTGGATGATTAAAGCCAAGCCGGGCGGCGGTCGAATCTCCCCGTAGACTGACATTCGATAGTGAGAGGCTGCGCTCGCGGCCTCTCTTGTCATAGCCTGATGCTGGGTATGGAAGCTTGATCATGCCGCGTCCTTTCGCTCTGCGCCTTCGATGCGCCGGACGGCGATGTCCGCGTATTCGGGATTGAGTTCGATCAGGATGCTGCGAAGGCCGAGCTGCTCGGCGACAAGGCCGACCGTGCCGGCGCCACCGAACGGATCGAAGACGGTACCGGGCACGCGATCGAAGGTTTCGCAGATCGGACCGCAGCCGTGGTCAACGCCACAGCAACCGCAAACGGTCTTCGGGGTGCCTGCCTTGATGCAGCGCTCGGCGAGCGCCGGCGGGAACGTGGCGAAATGAGCTTCGCGGAAAGCCTTCGGCGCGATGGTCCAGACGTTGCGCGCGTTGCGGGTCTCGGTGAGATCCGATGTGCTGTCGCGGAAAGACTGCTTCGACTTTCGGTATGGGTCGCCTTCATCCGCGATCTTGTAGGTGGATGAGGTTCTGCCGGACCGATTGATCGTGCCATGTGCCCCGGGCTCAACGTCCCATCCACCGGGGACTTTTAACTTCCTCGAGACGGGCACCCGATCGACGTTCTGCCTACTGTTCGGTCCAGGCTTCCGCGCATGCGAGCCGCCGGTCACCGGCTCACGGATCGCCTCGTGTTCGTAGAAATACTCCTCGCCTTTCGTGAGCAAGAAGACCTTCTCGTGCGCCGTCGTCGGGCGATCGTAGACGCTTTCCGGCATCGGGTTGGGCTTGTGCCAGATGATCTCTGAGCGAACCCACCAGCCCGCCTCTTGGAGGGCAATCGCCAACCGGTTCGGGATCATGCAGAGGTCTTTGGGTTTCAGGTAGCCGCCAGCGACGATGGCACCAGGTGAACTGACACCAGCAGCGCGGCGATGAAATTTGCCTCGAACACCTCTGTCGCCGTGACGGTCGGCCTGGTAGATCGGGCCCACGGTCGAGAACGGCTTGTCCCGGAAAGTACGGTCGTCAGAACCCTCGGCTTTATAGGCTTCTGCGCTCTTCCCGTTCGGAGCTGCTGCGTAGCAGTCGCCGTAGTTGAGCCAAAGCGTGCCTTGCGGTTTCAAGATCCGCCAGACCTCGGCAAACACTTCGACCATCACGGCGAGGTGCTGGCCGAGTGTCGGCTCAAGGCCGATCTGGCCTTCGACGCCATAGTCGCGCAGGCCCCAGTAAGGCGGGCTGGTGACGACACAGTCGACCGAGCCCGAAGGCATGGCGCGCATAACGTCGAGGCAATCGCCAACATGGATAGTGCAGCGCCCGTGGAGGATGGAGCGGGTTTCGAAGCTCATGCCTCACCTCCCCGCTCACGGCGAGCAGCGAACGGATCGAGCTTTTGGAACAAACACCACTTGGTCGCGGTTGCACCACCAAATAGGAGGCGAGCATGCCCAAGACCCCAATTCCGCAGCCACCGGATCCGGTATTCCCGCCGGACCTGCCGCCGGATGTTCCACCAGATCTGCCGGAGCCCCCGATCGAGGAGCCAGAGCCCGACGTCGGTCCGGACGAAGCGCCCGCCATCACCTCCGTCCCCGGCGCGATAATTCCGCCGAAGATGGGAGATTGAGCTTGCCGTAGTGCTACCCAGCACCGCCCCATTGGAACAGTTCTCTCTAATATACGTTTGTGGGAAGCCTGACCCACGGAGGACACCATGGCCAGCATCTGGGATGCAAACGTCGAGTTGAAGATAGACGATCGTTTTCACGTCATCAGGAACGCCCGAGAGGCGGTCGCATTCCTGATGAAATCCTGGCCCGAGACGAAGAGCGAGAGTTACGCAACAGCTCGAAAGATCTGCCTGGATGCAGCCAATGGAGAAGTCCCAAGCACGGAAGCCAGGGCGGCATTCGAAGCTGCCGCGAAAGAAGCCGGCCTCCTGCGATAGGCCCGAGGTGAGGAACTTAATCATGCTGCCTGCCCTCGCCGCTCAAGCGCCTTCAGGTACGCGGCCTTGATCTCATCGAACCGGGCGATGTCGTACTCCTTGGTGGCGATCTCGTTTTCGGGGCGTGGCTTCTTAGAGCCGTGGCCGTGGTCTTCGAGCCAGGTCATAGCGCTGGCGATGCGGCGGTCGAGCCAAGCGATCATTTCGGCGGGGTCGGTCATTCCGCCTCCTGACGATTTCGGCGGAGTTCGGCTGCCTTGTGATCGACGCGCGCAAGCGTCATCAGGACAGGCTTCAGTTCATCGGGCGCCGTGTCGTAGGCCATGACGCGGGTCGCGCGACCGCCGTTCAATCGTGGCAAGACCCCGCGAGGGATCATGAGCCAGTTCGACGGATCGGTATTCAGCCTGTCTCCGTCAACGCACTTCAGGCACATGCCTGCTGGAAGCGGACCGTTGATCTGCTCCCAAAGATGAAGATGCTTCAGGACATAGCGGCGCTCGTACCCAGTGTGCGGATTTTGCTCGTCAACGCTGATCTCGACGTAACCGTCCTTGCTGACGCGCTCGTGGCCGAGGAATTTGGTGTTGTGCGGCAGACCGCCGACCTTGAACTGAGTTCGGCGCGCGTTCGGGTGTCGGCCACCCTTCCCAGGCGGGCACGGCTTACCCTTGTTGACGGGGACCTGGCCCTTCACAAAGCAGCCGGTCCGACCCGTCTTCCAACCCTTGCGCTTGCGCAGCGCGTGAAGGTTTCCCGCGGAGACGTCATCGCGCTGAAACATCGCGGAGAACTCGCGGTGATAGTCGCCGATCGGCAGGGTACGGTTGGCTTCGAGCCATTCCATCTCTGCGACGCTGTAGCTGATCCACTTGCCCTTCATTTCTCGGTACCGTCCGTGATGGCCTTGCCGTCGAGGGTTTCGGGCTGGCGGAAAATCGTCGGGAGCATCGGCTTGAAGCGGTCGCCGTGGTTCGCGACCAAGGTCGCGGCCTTGAGAGACAGGTCGGAGTTGCGGATAAGCTGCTCGCTAACGGCAACGATTGCGTCGGTGCGCTTCACCTCGGTTTCGATCTGCTCGGCGGTCATGCTTTCGTCGCTCAAACGCTCGAGCTGAGAAAACAGGTGGTTGTTCAAGTCGATCAGCCGGTTTTTCATGACAGCGCCTTTGGGTTCTCTTTGAGAGTTACGATCCATGCGAGGACGAGCGCGGCTTCTTTGCCGGGCTTGTCTTTGAGCCTCTCCTCGATTTCCGAAGCGGCGTAGAACAGGGCGTCGTCGCGCGTTTGGGCGAACCTTCCCCACTTGGGGCCGACCCGATAACCACCGCCGAAGTTGTCGCAGTGAAAGCTGGCCGACCACATCCACAGGCCGTCCGTGTGCTGGTGCAACTCGATCTTGGCACGGTCCCATGCCAGTCGCGGGTGCCTGAGCCGGTAAACGGCGTCCGGATCACCTTGGATAACGCCTCCATGGGGCTCGACTGGCTTCCGGATCGCCGGACTGCGCAGCGTGTCGAACAGGCTAAGCTGCTGCATCACTGGTCACTCCCGTCCGTAAGTTCCGGGCAGATCCATTCCGCGAGAGAGGAGCCGATACCGCGCAGCTTCTCAGCGATGATCAGCCGTTGCTTCAAGCTGAGCCAACGCACGAATACGGGCGGTCTTTTCGATGAATTCGGCATGATCCCTCTTTGCTGCGCTTAGCAGCTCTCGTTCTTCCTTCGCGGCTTCTGCAGCCGCGTAGAGTTCCATCATCTGCCAGTGGCGAACGACGTCGGTTTCGTTGTTCCACCAAGCTTTGAGACGGCGTTCCGTCCATTGCTTCTTGGGTTCGCCCTTGTGCGGGAAGAGTTTTCGGAGGATTGCCGCAGCCTCGAAAAACATATCGCTGACACGGCCACCGCCGCCGATCGATCTAATGAGGTAGTTTGCAGTCGCAACGTCGCTCATGTTCTTGCATTTCCCGTTCTTCGTCTCGTCCAGAATTCTGGATTTCTTTTCCATGTTTTCGGTTCCCGCCTATGACACAGTGTCTTTGCTAGGAGACACTGCAGATGAGCAGAAACCTTACTGACCAGTCCGAAGAGAGCCTGACCGCGCCAACGGTCGGCGCTCATTCGGAGGTCGAAAATCTCATTCCTTTCCGCAGAGGAATCCGGGCGCCGCATCCCGCCTCTGCCGCCGGTGACGATCCCCTCTCGTCACCGGCCATTCCTTTGGGAACCGCTGTTCAAGCCGTGGTCATGCGCCTGGCGAACAAGCGGATCCGGTTGCGAGTTGAGAGCCCCAGCCGGGAGGAGGAAGACTGGGGCTCTCGTTGATCGCGAGGGAGGAGGAGAACCGCGATCAATCCTTTGGCCGGAAGCCGTTCCGGCGAAATTCGAGTTCGGAAAAGAGAGCGACACCGCCGAGGAGCAGCATTGCGGCGACGACAGTCGCGACGAGCGCAGCAGCAACGAACATCAGGCAGCCCTCTTCTCGGTTTGATCTTCAGGCTGCTGGCTCTCGGCGGCCTTGAACCTGTTTGGACCGGAGCGAATGCCTCTGACCTCGCCCTCAATGAAGCGCTGAACCATCTCGTCGAGGCCGGATGAAATCTTCCTCATGCAAGTTCCTCTCCGCTGGTTCGCGTTCGCGCATCGCTTTCGCGCATGTGTGGCAGTGGTTCCGGCCATAGCCGCCGCATGCCTCCGGCTGCCGGCAATGCGGCCTCAACGGGGACGGTGGCTTGGCGGTGAAAGAGGTTGCCCGTTCAGCCTCCGGGCCAGAGGGTTCAAGGTTGACGGGGCCTCCTTCGAGACCTGCGCGCTTCGCGCTGCGATCTACATTTTCGCCTCCTTCTTTGGCGCCAGGTTCTGCCTCAGCGCTGGGGACCTCGGCTTCGCCTTGAGAGGCCGAGGCGATTGCGGAATTGGTGGGGAGGTCGACCGAAGCCACCTCCCCGTCATGGCGGCCCTCACGATCCGCAAGCGTCCCGGTTCCAGTCCCGGCAGGAGAGGCTTCGGCTTGCGGACCTGCCTCTGGGGATGGCTCATCGTTGGTCGAGGGCCTCTGGTGCGTCTCTTCTTCCGCCTCTTCCTGCTCGATCATGACGTCGACAGCTGCGGTCAAGACCTTGCGACCGATCTCGGTCTGGACGCCCATGGCGATGGTCTGGACCAGCTTCGGGTCAAGGTTGTCGTCGAGGAACTCGCCGGTCAGCGGGTCAAATTGTTCAATGTTTTCTCGTACGCGGGCGGGCGCAGGCGGATGACCCTCGTAAGCGGCGAGATAGATGTCGAAGATGGCGCCCTGCTCGGCGACCGTCTCGGAACCCTTCTTCGCGACTTTGCGCAGATGAGCGACGACGTTGCCCATTGCGGTCTTGTCGAAGCCCATGCCCTTGGCTTCCGCGTAGATGTCGCGGATGTCGTCGCCGATAACGTCCTGCTCTTCCTTGAGGCGGAGGATGCGGTCGATGAATGCCTTGATCTGACCTTCGGCGCTCATTGGGCGCCCTCCCGTACCGGGAAGAAGTCTTTTTCCTTGAGCGGGATCCTCTTCGACTTGGCGTATGCCAGGATCGCTGGGGCGTCGGTCTGGGGGATTAGCCCACCGGTGCCACCCTTCTCTTTCGGGTACATCCAGCGGTACACCCGGGAGACGTGCTTACCGGTGACCTCGGCCACCTTTTCGATGCCGATCTTTCCGATGATGGATTTTGCGGGGTCGAGATGTTTTTCGCTCATGTCGCGAAATTTGCGATTGTCGCGACAAGAAGTCAATGGGGTCGCAACAATTATTTTGCGATATTCGCGATGGAGTTTTTCGCGGAATCCGCGAGGATCGCCGCATGAGTGACCCACAATATGAACTGAAACAATGGCTTGCGGAGAAAGTCGCGGCTCGCGGTGTAGCTTCAAAGCTCGCCGAAGCAACCGGCATGTCCAACGACAAGATCACGCGATCGAAGGAACTGCATAGCGACGATCCGAAGAAGCGCCGCCAGATCTCCCTGCAGGAGATCGAGGCAATGGCGAAGTTCTTCGGGGAGCTACCGCCTGGCTTCGAGCAGATGACTAACTGGCTGCAAGGCTCCTCGCCTAACGCGCCGGTCGCTCGGCCTATGCCGAAGCCGAACGCGAGCTTCCCGCCTCGCTGGCAGTCGTTCCCCGGCGATACCTCGATACCGCTGCGGGGCCACATCTCTGCCGGCAAGAATGGCCGCTTCATCATGAATGGGCAGGATATCGCCCAGGTGTTTTGCCCGCCCGGGCTTGAGGGCGTCGAAGGCGCCTATGCGGTGCAGGTGGACGGCCGCTCCGGTGAGCCGCGCTTCTTCCACGGCGAAACAGCCTGGGTGAACCCGCATCTCAAAGTGCGGCAAGGCGACGATGTGGTTGTGCAGGTGGTCGAAGACGACGAGGTTTACAGCTACCTCAAGCGCTACGAGTCACGCTCTACCGACCTCGTACGCCTTTACCAGTACAACCCGGGCGAAGGCGAACAGCACGAACTCGAGTTCCCCGCAGACAAAGTTTTTAGCGTCCACAAAGTCGTGTTTCACGCGATGCTCTGAAGCACCTCATCGCACCGCCAAGTCGGGCGAATGGTCAGGTTTCTAAAGGCCGGCGGCTTCTTCGGGCATTCACTGCAACGGATCTTCCGGCACAGCTGCATGTAGTTGTGAACGCCCAGTTCTGCCACCTTCGTCAGGTTATCGAGGCGAAGGATGCGGGAGTGCCCGCAATCATCGCAAGCTACATATACGCTCGCTAGTTCAACGACGAGCCGCAAGGCGTCGGGGTGATCTACGGGAGCGTTACGCATCATTTCTCTCTCCTGCAATGTTCCGTTTTTGTTCTCGTCAAAACAGCAGGAATGCAGCCGAGAGTCGAGTCGATTTTCAGAAATAATTCGCTTGCCACAACAGGTGGCAGATCGACCTGTCGGCGGCCCCAGATGTGCGGTGGAAATGAAAGCTACCGACTCGATACGGCTGAGGTGAAGGCCTGCGCCTAACCAGACGGTCAAAGACGACCTGAAGAACCCGCCCCAAACCGGCGGGTTTTTTATTGCGTCCAATTTCGCGATTTTGCGATTTTGCGTCTGTCGCAAAATTCCCTGTTGACTTATTTTGCGATTGTCGCGAATATCTCTTCATCAGCAAGGCGCTGAGAGAGGACGAAGCAAATGGCGATGGTCACCCGATACAGCATCACCGACGAGGTTGGCCGGTTCCTGACCGCTGAGGGCCTTTTCTCCTACGACGACGCCGATGCAGTCGAGTTCTGGGACGAAGACGAGGCCAACGAAGAGTTGGCCACGAACCCGGAATGCCGCGGCTGCTCGGTCGAGACCTATCAGCGCCTCTCCGATTTCCCCGATTTCACCGCAACGCCCTCGATCGAGAAGGAGGCCGCGTAATGTCCTTCGAGCCCCGCCGCGTGAAGCTGCACGAACTGTACCGCGAGATTGAAGCCCTCGGAGGTGGAGACACCGACCCGGAGGCGAAGCCTATAACCGAGCCATCCTCGATGCTCTGTCGATCTTGCGCGCCTCCGGCTTCGGCGAAGGCTTTTACGTCGATCAGCGCGAATACGAGAACCGTGGCCGCCTCGCTCGCGAGTTCGCGCCCGTTATCGGAGCGGCGCTGGCATGAGCACGAAGTATCACACCAAAACCCCGCTCCTGATCCAAGTCGCCGGCCTCGATATCGAGTTGGACCTTGAAGTCGAATACTCGATCAGCCGTTACCGCGCCGCGACACTCACTCAGCCCGAGGAGCCGCGGTCGGTCGAGGTCGAGCAGATCCGCGCGATGCTGGAATCTCTAGAGCTCCCTCTCCCCAGCTGGGTTGAGCACGAAATCTACGAGAGCGACGGCTTCAAGAACCACCTTCTCGAAGATGCGGCCGACAAGGATGCCATGGCAGCCGAGGACGCCGCCGAGCGCCGTCGCGAGATGAGGGACGGGCTATGAGCGGCCGCCCTATCCAATACGCGTGCTCGCAAGCTGATCGGTACTGCGAGTGCGGTCACTGCCAGCTGCCGCCGGCCCGCAACATCGACCTGGACGGGCTCGCAGAGTTCAACCGCGCCACCTATGGCGTCGCCACCTTCATCATCCTCCTCGCCGCCCTCCTCGCCTTCATGGCGATCGGCTTTGCGAACACCGAGGAGATCCACCGCAAAATCGTAGCCGAGAGGACCGTCTAATGACCGCAGAAACAAGCATTTGGACTTGGTGGCAGAACGCGCTGGCGGGCAACGTCGGCCCGATGCACGAAGGCGAGCCCCAGCAGGGCTATTACCGTACGCGCTTCAAGGGCGGCCAGTGGGAACCGGTGGCAATCTGGCTCGACGGTGGCGCCTGGCTGGCGATGCGCGGCGAGCGCATGGTCGACGCTGGCGAGGCTTGGAACTTCTGCCGCACGCACCCTGTCAGCTACGAGGCCTATCAGAAGGCCATCGAGGGCGCCGGTTGGGACGACGAGCCGCCGGCACCTGCCGCAGGCCACAATCTGCCGGCCGACCCGTTCGAAGCACTGAAGCTGGAATTTCTGTCCGAGAAAGAGCAAGCCGAGGCGTTCATGAAGACGCCGATCACGACCCAGGACCAAGCCGATAAGGCTGCGATCTGGTCGAAGCGGCTCACCGCCATCAAGACGAAGGCCGAGAACCTGCACAAGGTCGAGAAGCAACCGCACCTCGACGCCGGACGCTCGGTCGACAACAAGTGGCGCTCTCTCAAGGAAGATCCGGACGCGCTCGCCAAGAAGCTGAAGGCGCACGTCACGCCGTTCCTGCAGGAGCAGCAGCGCCTTGAATACGAGCGCCAGCAGCGCGAGCGCGACGAAGCCGAACGGAAGCGTCGCGAGGCTGAAGCACTCGCCGCCCAGGCAGACGTGAGCGACACCGCAGCGCAAGCCGAGGCAGAGCGCTTGCAGCAGGAAGCCGCGAGGCAGGAACACGCAGCGCAGCCGAAGAACGCCAAGGCTGGCCGCACCGGCGCGAGCGTCTCGCTCCGGACCTTCGTCTCGGCTCGCATCGTCGACTACGACAAGGCCATCAAGGCCTTGAGCAACCATCCCGAAATGAAAGCGCTCGTCGAGACGCTCGCCAACCGCGCGATCCGCGCCGGCGTCGAGCTCGACGGTGTTGAGCGCTTCGAAGAGCAGAGGGCCGCCTGATGACAGACGCAACCACCATTTCGCCCGCCGTCGCCGCCGTGAAGTTCAAATGGCAGAAGGACGAGAAGACCTACGACTACTTCATCCCCGAAGGCCTCGTCGTCAACGTCGGCGACAAGGTCATCGTCGAAACGGCCCGCGGCGAAACCACCGTCGAGGTCATGGCGATCGAGGCCGAATCCGAAATGGCCCAGAAGAAGATCGTCCGCGTCGTCGAGCCGGAAGTCGAAGGAGAGAAGGCATGAACAGTCATGTCCCAACTCTGACTGGCGGCGGCAATGTCCTCGCCATCGTGCCTCAGACCTTCGAAGAGACCATGCGGATCTCGCGAGCGGTGGTCGCCTCTGGCCTCGCTCCGGCGGCGCTGATCGGCAAGCTTGAGGGCGATGATGCAGCGGCGGCGGTCGCCGTCGCTATCATGTCCGGCGCTGAGCTTGGCCTGAAGCCGATGGTGAGCCTTCGCAGTTTCACGGTGATCAACGGCAAGCCGGCGCTTTACGGCGACGGCCTGATCAACGTCGTCCGCATGTCGGGCAAGGTCGCGTATCTGCGCACCGGCTGCGAAGATCGCAATGGCAAGATGGTTGGCTTCTGCGAGGCCAAGCGTCTCGACACCGGAGAAGATAAGCGCGTCGAGTTCAGCCAGGATGACGCCGTTCGCGCTGGCCTTTGGCCGTCGAGCCCGACGGTTCGGCGGAAGGTCTGGGAGAACAACCAGCAAGTCTGGAAGGACGTCCCCAACGATACGCCTTGGGCTCGTTTTCCGCAGCGCATGCTTGCCTGGCGCGCCGCCGGCTACTGCCTGCGCGAACTCTTCGGTGACGCCCTTGGCGGTATCCGCGACGAGTTCGAGGTCCGCGAGATCGACGAAGTCGAGACGATGCGCGACATCACGCCAGAGAAGCCGGCACTTCCGCCGAAGCCTCCGGCACCTCCTGCCCCGCCAGCCAAGGCCACCGAAACGGTCGAAACCGCTCCGGTCACCGAGCCGACGGAGCAAGAATTCAACCTCGGTGACTTCCTCGAGCAGATCGAGACTGGTCTCGCCGGCGCCAAGGATGAAACCGACGTCGCCGAGATCTGGAACGACTTCGACGCGCCGGCCGTGCTCGAAACGAACGGCCACGCCGACATGATCGATACGGCCTTCGCTATCCGCGATCGTCGTCTCGCTCAACTCGCACCGTTGAACGGAGGCTGACATGGGCCGCGCGCTTCTGGTTTTGGCGAACGAAACGTTCCGCCGCAAGGCGATCGACTGGATCATGCGCGCGCCAGTCGACACGCGCGTCGAGTTCAAGGGACCGAAGCGCACGACGCCGCAGAACGATCGCATGTGGGCGATGCTCACCGAACTGTCGCTGCAGCTTGCCTGGCACGGCCAGCAACTCACCCCCGAGGACTGGAAGCTCGTCATGTTGGACGCGTTGCGCCGCGAGAAACATGACCAGCTTCGCCTTGTGCCGAATACCGACGGGACCGGCTTTGTCCCACTAGGCACCTCCTCATCTGACCTCTCCAAGGAAGAGATGACCGATCTGATCGAGATCATCTTCGCCTTTGGAGCCCGTCACCACGTGATTTGGTCTGAACCGAAAGCGAAGGCAGCAGCATGATCGATTGGCAGAAAACCGCCTCTCACGTCATCGGCGAGGTTCACCGCAATCTTGCGCCTGACGCTGATCTAGCCACGCGCAAAAAGGCATTGCGCGCCGCTCGGCCTGGTCTGTTCGCCCAAACGAGCTGGGGCAAGAAGGTCTGGGCGAAGCACTCGCGCAAGTATCTCGAAAAGTTCGGCCTACCGCCGCTCAAGGCGAAGGCCGTCGAGGATCACCTGTCACCACTTGAGCGCATGATCGCCAAGGCAAAGGCAGGTGCAGCATGACGGACCGACATATGCACTTCTCCGGTCCCGCAAACCGCCTATCGGCTGCTTTTCGGCACCTCTTCGTCGAAGCGGGTCTTTTCGCGTCCCGGGTCGTCGTCGAGGATCTCCTCTTCGGTGTCCTCCGGCAGGGCCTCATCCGGTTCCATATTGGCTTCATCGCGGCTTGGAACGGGCGGCACCCGGCCCTGATCGGCCTGCCGTTCGTCGGCATCTGCTCCGGACAAGTCTGGAGACGGAATCGGTTCGAAATCCATTTCCGGCGGCCGTGGCCTCTCGATGGGTGCGGGCATCGGTTCGTCGGTGGCATTTTCGTGTTTCGGTTCGCTCATCATCTGGCTCCTTTCCGGTTGCCAGGTGAACCGGCTGGCGTCGGTAAAGTTCCGCTTGGGGAGGCTGTCTGATGCGCAGCGTCCCCGAATGGATTGCCAAACACGATGACCAGAAGGTGCCCGACCGCGTCCGCCAGCGCGTCTTCGACCGCGAGGGCGGCATCTGCCACCTGACCGGCGAGAAGATCGATCCTGTGCGCGACGAGTGGGATCTAGACCACAAGGTCGCCTTGATCCTCGGCGGCGAGCATCGCGAGACCAATCTTTTTCCGGCCAAAAAAGAGCCGCACCGTCGAAAGACGGCAGTCGAGATGAAGGTCAAATCCAAGATCGCCCGCACCCGCAAGAAGCACCTTGGCATCGCCAAACCCAAATCCAGCCTGTCCCACCCGCGGTTCAAGCGCTGCATGGATGGAACGGTCGTTGACCGCAGAACGGGAGAAATCATTCGATGAGCGACCTTCTCATGACAAGGCGCGCGGTTTTCTCCGAATGCGGCCTGTATCGCTACCTTCTTGAACATGACTTCGGTGGCAGCGGCCCAGTCATATCGCTCGGGATGGTCAACCCGTCCAATGCCGACGACGAGAACAACGATTCGACCATGACCAAAGTCGATGGCTTCGCCGTCCGCCTAGGAGCCAGCAAGGTCAAAGTCTGGAACAAGTACGCCTTCGTAGACAAGGACGTGAAAGCGCTTCGATCGGCTACTGACCCAGTGGGCCCGGAGAATGATGCCTATATCGCACAAGCCGTAACCGACGCCGATATCCATATCGTGGCGTGGGGCCCGCTCTCGAAGCTTCCGAAGCCGTTGCGCAATCGCTGGCTCGCTGTCGCGGATGTTCTGGCCAAGGCCGGAGCCCGGCCCATGTGCTGGGGCATCGCGCTAGACGGGCAGCCGCGCCATCCCTTGATGCTGGCCTACGCTACACCTCTTGTTCCGTGGAGCGCGCCCCGCCAACGCCATACTCAAGGAGGCGAGGAATGACGGCCAGAGCAGCAATCAAGGCGGCCGACCTGAAGCGAATGGCCGACGTCGCCAAGTCGAAGGGCGTCACGGTTTGGATCGAGGTCAACGGCCAACGCGTCGGCGTTTCACCAGATATCCAAGATACCTCCAAGCCTGCTACGGTTGACCTGAAACCTGATGACTTCACATCATTGGCGGATTGGCAGGCGTGGAGAGATCGAGAACGTGCTCGTGAAGCTCAAAGGAATTCATAAGGTCAAGCGCCGGCTGGCGAGCGGAGAGGTCCGCGTCCACTACTACGCCTGGCGCGGCGGTCCGAAGATGGAGGCCGAACCGAACACCGAATCATTCGCTGCAGAGCTACTGAAGCACCGCGCCGAGAGCGCCCCTGCAGAGGTGAAGACGCTCGACGACCTAATAGACACCTTCCAAAAGAGCCCTGCATTCTCCGCGCTGGCAGAGAAGACCCAGGACGCCCACAAGCATTCGTTCAAGGAAATCCGCAAGGAATGGCCGAAGCTGCCGCTGAAGCTCACACAGCAGCGCGGCATGAAGGCGATGATCCGCAAATGGCATCACACCTTTTCCGCCAACCCGCGGAAAGCCGACCAGATGCTATTCTCCCTCTCCCGGGTCTTCACCTTCGGGATTGACGAAGAGACGATCGAGAAGAACCCATGCACCGGAATCAACCGGCTTTACACGGGATCTCGCAAGGAAAGCGTCTGGACGCCGGAACTGATCGCGCTGTTCCGGGCCAAGGCCAAGGCTCATATGCTCCTTGCCTTCGAAATGGCGATCCACACCGGGCAACGTCAAGGTGATCTTCTATCCCTCACATGGAAGCAATACGACGGCACGCACCTGTCGTTTCAGCAAGGGAAGACGAAAAAGAGAGTTCGCGTGAAAGTTCACAGCAAGCTCAAAGCCATGATCGACGCCCTGCCGAAGGACAAGATGCGAATCATGAACAACTCTCGCGGCCGGCCATGGACGAAGGACGGCTTCAAAACGTCATGGGCGAAAGAGTGTGCCAGGCTGAACAAGGAGAGCGATGGTGTCCAGATTGAGGGCGTGACGTTTCACGACCTGCGCGGCACGTTCATCACCGAACGGCGGCGGGAAGGATCGACGACAGAACAGATCGCGTCGATCACTGGGCACTCGATTGCAGAGGTAGGAAGAGTGCTTGAGAAGCACTATCTGGCGACGGATCAGCAGACCAGCGATGCGGTCATTCTGCGGATGGAAAAGAACATCACGTGAATGAATGCTGTAAACGGCTATGGGAAAGCTGTAAACGGGGTCTAGTAGAACCTCAAAAACACCCGCTAAGTGCTTGAATTTTTTGGCGACCCCTGCAGGATTCGAACCTGCGACAACCTGCTTAGAAGGCAGGTGCTCTATCCAACTGAGCTAAGGGGCCGTCCCGGGCTTTGCCCGTCGAATGCGACCGGAGGACTTAGTGGGTCCAGGGCTGCATCCGGTTGAAACGGAAGTTGTCCGGATATGACACGCTCTTTCGCGTCGCTTCCTTCGGCGCGATCACGCGGTATTCGATGCCGTTGCGCTCCGCATAAGCGATGGCCTGCTCGGCGTTTTCGAAGGTCAGCCGCAGTTGCTGTTTCATGTCGCCGGAGCTGGTGTAGCCCATGATCGGGTCGATCGTGCGCGGCTTTTCCTGATCAAACTCCAGCACCCACAGATTCGTCTTGGCCTTGCCAGACTGCATGGCGGTCTTTGCTGGACGATAGATCTTTGCGGACATGGTTTCGAACGGCTCCATACTTTCGCTGGCAACATTCACGGGCGCCAGCATTCCGTCATCCCATAACGCAGATTGATTTAAAACGGAATGACTTTTGGCCGGATAAATTCGGCTTTTCGGCTAGACGACCGCGCGGGATACAGGTTTCGCTGACACGGCCCTGCAGTCGCCGTTCAACAAGTGCCCAAAAGGCAATATCTGACGAAGTGAAAAGACGCAGGGAGATCAGGAACGCCACCTTCGGCGTTACGATGGTCGGAGTGGAGAGATTCGAACTCCCGACCCTCTGGTCCCAAACCAGATGCGCTACCAGACTGCGCTACACTCCGTGCCAACGGCGCCGGAGATACACGCTTCGCCCTTGGCCTGCAACATGTAATTTCGTTGACGTCCACACTGATAAAACCTGCATTCGTCCCGCGCATGGCCCTCGGCTGGCAGAAATGTCCCGAAATGGGACAAACGTGTGTGTTTATCATTCGAGTTTAGTAATCGCTAAATCCATTGCCGCTAGAGCCAAGGGTGCACAACTGCACCGCGCCAGCCTCCCAAGCCCGCCCGAGCATCATTCCATGAACACCCAACTCGATCTCACCACCGTTCTGCTGCTTCACAAATCGTCGTTCCTCGTCGGCGCGTTCTGCTTTCTTTATGCCCGCTGGCAATCGCCGCGGGATGAAGGTCTCGGAATTCTCGCGAGCGGCTTCTTCTTCCTAGCTCTTGCGTCGACGCTCGCCGGCTACGGCGAACAGCAGCTGCTGCCGGCCTATCTGTGGACGCTTTCGAGCTTCACGCTCGGGATCGGCGGTTATGCGCTGTTCTGGATCGGTGTGCGCCGCTTGAGCGCTGGCCGGCGACGCAAGGCGGACTGGCTGGCACTTTCGATACCGGCCGCGGGCGCAGCAATCGGTCTTGCCACGCATTTCCATGTGGTCAACTACATCCGCGCCAGTGTGTTCAATGCCACCGCCTTTGCATTTCTGGCGGCCGCCGCCCTCGCCGTCATCGCCGATCGCAACAGGGAGCCGCTGCCGGTACGCGCGCTGTTTGCGGCGGCCATGACCATCGGTGCCAGCCTCTGCCTTGCCGTGGTGATCGGTCTTGTGAAGCCGGGCGTCATACCGATCACCACCACCTACGCCTTTTTCCTCTCGATCATATGCCACTTCGCGATCGCCCTTTTTGCGCTCGTCCTCGTCAAGGAGAGGGCCGAAGCCGAGCTCAGGTGTTCAGCCGACACCGATGCCTTGACCGGCGCGCGCAACCGACGCTGGTTTCTCACGCAACTGCCTGGATCAAACTGGCATGGCGACTGCCTCATCGTCATGGATCTGGACTTCTTCAAGCGCATCAACGATCGCTATGGCCACCAAGCCGGCGACCAGGCGCTGATCGCCTTTGCCGATCTGATGAGGAAGAACCTCAGAAAGGGCGATTGCTTCGCCCGCCTTGGCGGGGAAGAGTTCGGCCTCTACCTGCCGCAGACCAGCGAAGCGCAGGCGCTTGTCATCGCCGAGCGCCTGCGTCGCGCCGTCGAAGAACTCGTGGTGATCGGCAACGAGCAACGCATAGTGCTCAGTGTCAGCATGGGCCTCGCAGCCGGCGGCGACGAAGGTTCGTGGGAGGACCTGTTCAACAGGGCAGACGCGGCGCTCTACGAGGCCAAGCGCAGCGGTCGCAACCGCGTCACGTCATTTTCCGCAGCGACTGCACCTGCTTCATTGTCAATGGAGCTGAGTTTCGGCCGCGTCGGCTGAGGAGGAACGGCTACGCCGTCCAAAAAAGAAGCGGCCGTCCTAATGCAGAGGCCGCTCCAGATTGGAGGTGTAATGCCTCATACTACTCCTATTGAGCGAAATTGCCTGTGGCCAAATTTCACCTATTCCGAGCAAAAAGCCACCATGGCGCGTAGGCACGGCAACTCCGCACTTTGCGCGGCACACGCCGCGGTGTAGAACGGGCACGCAGCCACAATCGCGCTGTCTCGCCTAGAGTTTCGCTTTGCCTTTGTAAAATCCGGTCTCGCTAGTTTCACCCCGTACGCCCGATAGCGCCCGACGCTATCGGTATGATATTTCACGCGTTCGTTGAGGTGACGGTTCGAGACCGGAATGGCATTGCCGATCTCAAGCCCGGTGCAACACCACCAGGCGGAACCATCACCTACAAACGCTGCCAGACCGCGTCCCCGGAACGGGTACTCAAACCGTCGTCTCGATGGACTTCCTATTGGAAGAACCAGACGACATGTCTCACACATTGACGGTCCTGTGGACCATTGAACCACAAGCCGCGCCGCGCCCCTGGCTCGCCTGCAGCCGCTGCCGCGGCGCGCGCCCATTCGAATGCAGCGGCAAGACGCGGCTGAACGCCAACGGCCGGCGGCTGGATGCCTGGCTGATCTATCGCTGCGCCGACTGCGACGACACCTGGAATCGCCCGATCTTCGAGCGGCAGTATGTCCGCGACATCGCGCCCGATACGCTCGACGCGCTTCAGAATAGCGACCCGGGCTGGATTCGCCGGGTCTCGTTCGACGTCGAGGGCCTTCGCCGAAGCACCGACAAGATCGAAGAATTCGCCGATTGCCATGTGACAAGGCGCGTCGTCGCTCAACCGCGGGACGCCTGTACCCATCTTGAGATCGTCCTTGAGGTGCCGTTGGCAGTCAGTATGCGGGCGGATCGCCTGCTGTCGGCGGAACTCGGCCTGTCGCGCAACAGGCTCGTCCGGCTTGAGGAAGCAGGACGGCTTACGCTGCTGTCCGGCTCACGCAAGGCGTTGCAACGGCCCATCCGAAACGGTCTGCGCGTGGCTCTCGATCTCTCGGACGAAGGCGATCGCGGCGAAATTGCCGATCGCGCAGGGGGAATATTGCAGCCTGCATGAACGAATCAAGGAAGCGGCGGCCAGATGCTGGCGCTGCCTGCGCATTGGTCAGAATTTTACACCGACGCCGATGGTGAACTGCTGCTGATCGAGATCGACGTTGACGCCGCCGATGTCCTTGTCGCCATAGTCGTTGTAGCGATACTCGGCGCGCCCGAAGACGTTGTCGGTGAACGAATAATCCACACCGGCGCCGATCGTCCAACCGTTGAAGGTCTCTTTCTCCTTCGAGGCTCCGGGCACATCGACGAAGCCGCGGGTGACCGCCCAGCCTCCTGCCCCGTAAAGCAGCGCTTTGTCGTTCAGCACATAGCCGACGCGTCCGCGTATCGCGCCGGAGACATCGGTGCCGACTTCGGCGGAGGTTCCGCCAACATCGACGCTCTTGTCATTCCAGTTGTAGTTGACATCGCCCTCGATGCCGTAGACCCAATCACCCTGCTGATAGTTGAAACCGGCAAAGGCACCGAGCAAGCCGCCGTTGAAATCTTCTGAACCGCTGCCGCCGGGCGCGCTGAAATCGCCATTCAGCCAGCCGCCACCGCCCTGAAGGCCGACATACCCGCCGGTCCATACGAAAACGGGCGGCGTTTCTACAACCGGCGCCGGCTCCAGCGCCGGCGTCAGGTCTGCCGCCATCGTGTTTTGCGCGAACGCAGCGGCCGCCACGATCGCAACAACCACACTCCGGACCATCACAGATGCCTCCTGTCGTCTTCGGCAGAATATTAGCAACTTATTAAGTTGAAGTCTGCCCAAAAGGCTTTGCAGTCGTCATCGAAAGGATCGATTCGTCTCGATACAGGTGATTTAGGCGCTGATGCCCAAACTACAAGGCCAACGGATGCCAGCTGTCGATTTGTGATCATCTCCCCCGGGATCATCGCCCCGGGATTCGAGCGCCTTCAAGACGGTCTCCGGCCCGAATAGCAAGGCGTTTGACAGTGCCGGCATTGAGCTCGAGAACGAAGGCGACCGGCTCGCCGGAATCAATGATCGCTTCGGAAAATGGGACGGCGCCCTGGCGGATCGTCCGCACCACGCCCTTGTTGTCGATGAACAGCATGTCCAGCGGCAGATAGGTGTTCTTCATCCACATCATCACGCGGCGGGTTTCACCGAAATCGAACAACATGCCGTGATCGGGCGCCATCGACCGGCGGAACATCAGCCCCTGCTCGCGCTGGTCGGGATCGACCGCAAGTTCGACTGTCAGTTCGTGCACCTTCCTGTCGGCGGTCACAATCCGCATCTTGTCCTTCGTGAACTCCACCTCGGCCAACGCGGCAGCGGTAAAGACGAACAACAAAAAAAGCGCCACCAGGGCGCTTTTTCCGGAAAGATCTCGTGCCGCGAGCATCAGTGCGACCGGCTCGTCGGCGACGGGCCGTCCGGATGGATTTCGGCGGCCATCAGGCCCTTTTCGCCATCGCCGAAGCGCACAAGGACAACCTGTCCGGGACGAAGCTCCGTGAGGCCGAAGCGCCGCAGGGTCTCCATATGGACGAAGATGTCCTCGGTCCCCTCGCCGCGCGTCAGGAAGCCGAAGCCCTTGGTGCGGTTGAACCACTTGACCAGGACCCGTTCGAGGCCGCTGGTCGGCGTCACCTGCACATGGGTGCGCACCGGCGGAAGCTGAGACGGATGCACGGCGGTCGACTGATCCATCGACAGGATGCGGAACGCCTGGTAGCCGCGATCGCGCTTCTGGATGAGAGCCACGACGCGCGCGCCCTCGAGAACCGTCTGGTAACCGTCGCGCCTCAGGCAGGTCACGTGGACCAGCACGTCCTGCATGCCGTTGTCAGGCACGATGAACCCGAAGCCCTTGGCGACGTCGAACCATTTGATCACGCCCGTGATTTCGATGAGGTCGAGAGCGTCACTGCCAAAGTCGTCACCATGCATGACGTCTTTTGAAGATGTCCTATCCGCCATTCTCTCCCAGCCCCTCGTTTACGCGCGACTACCGATACGGTTAACTGATTCTTATTGACCAGAATAACATCGTCCCGCCGCGGATACGCAAGACCCTCGGCATATTTTGGCCGAGATCTAATATGCGGACGCAGCCTTGCCTCTGGCTTGCTGGCGGCTCAGTATACGCCATCTTCTGCAAAACAGGGACATTGCAATGCGCTATCTGCACACGATGGTTCGCGTCAAGAATTTGGACGAGGCCTTGAACTTCTACTGCACGCTTTTCGGCCTGACCGAAATCCGCCGTTACGAGAACGAGAAAGGCCGCTTCACGCTCGTTTTCCTCGCGGCCCCCGGCGACATCGATCGCGCACGCGGAGAACTCTCACCCTGCCTCGAACTCACCTACAACTGGGATACGGAAGATTACACCGGCGGGCGCAATTTCGGTCACCTCGCCTATGAGGTCGACGATATCTACGGCTTCTGCCAGCATCTGATGGACAATGGCGTGACCATCAACCGCCCGCCGCGCGATGGCCATATGGCCTTCGTACGTTCCCCAGATGGCATTTCGATCGAAATCCTGCAGAAGGGCGAGAACCGTCCGGCGCAGGAGCCCTGGGCTTCGATGGCCAATACCGGTGCATGGTAAGCCCCGCGCAATTCTGACTGGCGAGGATGCCCCTATGCGGCCGGTCATACCGGCTGGCATGGCCGAGTCGCCGATCAGCAGCAGCTATGAATGATCCAAGGCCCGGTCGATCCGGGCCTTTGCATGTGTGCAACATGCGGGCTCAAGGTTAGCGCCGGTTTACAAATCGCGTGTCGTTGAGTATTTTTTCGCGCGAAACGTTGATGCCGGGTCCTATCCGCGATGTCTCGTGGCGGCGACCCCCTTTGTACTTGGCCTGATCTTTTCCCGTGGCGTTCTTTCGGACCGCCGCGAGAAACATGAGTTTGTTTGTTCTGAGCGATGTTTCGGAACTGAGACTTAATGCACGACAAGGCGAAGGTTTCGCCCGTCATGCACGGAGAGCGGGGATAGGACGTTGCAACATCCGGATACGAAGGGCGCAGTGCTCGCTGCCATTGCGCGGGCGGCAGCTTTATCCGTCTCACTCCTGGCACTCAGCGGCTGCGTGTCGGCCGTTGCCGACAACGACGTCACCGCCGGGCTGGGCCTTGAGGGACAGACAGCGGCCCAGGCGGCCGAATCGGCCGAGCAAGGCACGGTCCGGGATGCGCAGGTGGCCGCGCTCGGCAGCGATCCGCAGGCGCAACAGACCGCCACCACGCAGGATTCCGGGCAAGCCCAGTCCCTGACGATGCAGAACACAGGCCTGCGTGCCGCTTCTTCCAGCATCTACGGACAGGCAGCGGCGACGCAGGGCATGCCGAATACCCAGCCGCAGGCCAATGGAACTGTGCCGCTGCCGGCGGGCCAGCCCGCCATGAACGCAACCACCAACAGCTTGTTCAGCGGCACCCAGCGACAGCCTCAGCCCATCATGACGCCGCAACAGGGTGCCGCGAACGAGGCCACCGCTGCGCCGGCAGACACGGCGGTCGCAGCCTACGCTCCCGCTCCGGCGCCGGACGCCCTTCCCGCAGCCGTCCCCGTACCGCTCAGCGCCGAGGCGGCCGCCGGCGGCGAAAAATCGGCTGCACCTCAGGCCCTGGCCAATGCAGAGGTTGCGCCAGCCGCGGCTGAAGTGGCGATCGCGGAACCGATGCAGGCGACCGCGGAGGCAAAGGAAAGCGACGGCGACAAGGAAGCGCCGAAAACCTGGACACTCGCAACGCTCTTTGCCGGGAAGCGCAAGGAGAAGCAGCAGGAAGCACTGCGCGCTGTGCAACCGGCGGAAAAAAAGACGATTACCACCAGCAACGCGAGCCAGCCGCAGACGGCCTCCCTCGCCTATACGCTCCCGGGCGTCAAACTGACTTCGCTCTATAATTTCGAGCACGAGGAACATCTCGGCGACGACGACGACGGCGCGCCGGTTCAGGTCGCATCTCTTTCGGGCCTGGCACGGCTGGCCCGGAGCGGACTGATCCTGCAGACCGAGAAGGTTGATGCCGGCTGCTTCAAGCCTGAACTCATGCAGATGCTGAAGAAGGTGGAAACGCATTACGGCAAGCAGGTCATGGTCACCTCCGGCCTCAGGCCGATCAAGGTCAACCGCGCCAAGCAGTCGCTGCATACCCGCTGCGAGGCTGCAGACATCCAAGTCCAGGGCGTCAGCAAGTGGGATCTTGCCGAATTCCTGCGCAGCGTTCCCGGCCGCGGCGGCGTCGGCACCTATTGCCATACGGAGTCGGTCCATATCGACATCGGCGCACAGCGGGATTGGAACTGGCGCTGCCGGCGCGGCAAGGGCTGAAGCCAACCGCTTGTTTCCATGGATTATTCCAAGGAATCTACCCTTCGGCTCGCGACTGTGGAATTTTTACAGAAATATGAAGATTGTCGCTTGCGGTTCTCAAATCCGCTGGCTATAAGGCGCCCACACAGCGAGTGCGCCCTTCGTCTATCGGTTAGGACACCAGATTTTCATTCTGGGAAGAGGGGTTCGACTCCCCTAGGGCGTGCCACTGTGTTGAGCTTCCTCCCCCACATAAATCACTGATTTTCCCGCCTGACACAGCGATCTTTCTCGTCGCCGACGTCTTCCAATCCGGTCGTTTATTCAGCGGAATTTTCTCGTTGTTTTTAACAGGAAAAGCACAAAAATCCTGAGATTGGCGCTTGCGGTATCCAGAGTCGCTGGCTATAAGGCGCCCACACAGCAAGTGCGCCCTTCGTCTATCGGTTAGGACACCAGATTTTCATTCTGGGAAGAGGGGTTCGACTCCCCTAGGGCGTGCCACTGTGATGATCTCCTCCCCATGAAAATCGATATTCTCCTCGTCTGAAACGGCGATTTCCTGCCTCGGACACCTCTCCGATTCCGGCCTTCAGGCACCGAATTTTTCTCGCCGTTTTTTAACAGGAAAAGCACAAAAAACCTGAGATTGACGCTTGCGGTATCCAGAGTCGCTGGCTATAAGGCGCCCACACAGCGAGTGCGCCCTTCGTCTATCGGTTAGGACACCAGATTTTCATTCTGGGAAGAGGGGTTCGACTCCCCTAGGGCGTGCCACTGTGTTGAATTTCTCCCCCACATTTCCAATATAGCTACGCAGTAAACTTGCGCTTGCGGCTCACTTTCGATCGAATCTCGCGACCTTGTCGCCGGAGCGATGCAGTTGGATTTATGTCGTCGTTTGCGCTGAAAAAGCATAATATCCGCAGATGAATTTGCTCACGGCCGCAAGACTGCGTTGCAAGTTCATGAGTCAGAAGCATAGGCGCCCATCGTCTAGTGGTTAGGACGCCGCCCTCTCACGGCGGCAACACGGGTTCGAGTCCCGTTGGGCGTGCCAATCCCTGCTCGCAAGATCACCAGCCGGCACTCAAATCAGAGCGATTCCTGTTCGGCGAGGTTACAGGGCCCTCGCGGCATCCGTGACGCGTAGCTGCACGCGGCGCTGGCCTTGCCAAAGGTCCGCCGAGACCGAACCTGCCACATGAATAGACGTGCCGCGGCTCGCGAGCAGAAAATCGCCGAGTGGCGTCTCCGTTGCCCGGAACGCAATCCCGTCGAGCCGGCTGCCGTCCTGGCCTTCCAGCGTCACCTTGATGTGGTTGGCGCCCACCTGTCGGCTGTCGCGCAGCCGATGCTGCGGGAATGCGAAGACGGGCTGCGGATGCGCCGAGCCGTAGGGGCCGGCCTGTTCCAGGAGATCGATAAGCTCCAGCGTCGCGCCGGAGGCGGCGAGCGCGCCATCAACCTTGAGCGTCTGGATGGCGACGAGATCACGCACCGCCGCCTCCGCACGCTCCTCGAAGAATTGCCGGAGTTTGCCGAGCTTCGCACGCTCCACCGTGAGGCCGGCGGCCATCGCGTGACCGCCGCCTTTGACCAGCAGGGCCCCATCGACGGCCGCCCGGACCATCTTGCCCATGTCAAAGCCATTGATCGAACGGCCTGAGCCAGTGCCGCGCCCATTCGGATCGAAGGCGATGGCAAAGGTCGGCCGGCGGAATTTTTCCTTGATGCGGGCGGCGAGCAGCCCGACGATGCCGGGGTGCCAGTTTTCGCGCGCCGTAACGATTACCGAGGCGCCCTCGCCGGTGCCGTATTCCGCCAGAACCTCGGCCTCGGCCTCGGCCAGCATGGCGGCTTCCATGGCCTGGCGTTCGCGGTTGAGTTCATCAAGCTGTGCCGCGATCTTTTCCGCCGCTCCGGCATCGTCCATCGCCAGAAGGCGGCTGCCGAGCGCTGCGTCGCCGATGCGGCCACCGGCATTGATTCGTGGCCCCACCAGAAACCCCAGGTGATAGGGCGTGACCGGACCGCCGATCGCCGCCTTCCTCAGCAGCGCCGCGAGCCCAACATTGCCCATGTGCCGCGCGGCAATCAGTCCCTTGACGACATAGGCCCGATTGAGGCCCTTGAGCGGCACGACATCGCAGACGGTCGCCAGTGCCACCAGATCGAGCTGCGCCAGCAGATCGAAGGATGCAACACGGCCATCGCCGGCATTGCGGAGAACGCGCAGCGTGTTGACGAGAACGAGATAGACGACGCCGGCGGCGCAGAGATGTCCTTGTCCGGAAAGATCGTCCTCCCGGTTGGGATTGACGAGCGCATGACAGGCCGGCAGCGCTGAGCCAACCTGGTGGTGGTCGATGACGACCACATCGATGCCGCGTTTCGCCGCCACCGCGAGCGCTTCATGGCTCGTCGAGCCGCAGTCGACGGTCACGATAAGTTCGGCGCCGTTGTCGATCAGTTGTTCGATGGCCGCGGGATTCGGCCCGTAGCCCTCGAATATCCGATCGGGAATATAGATCTCCGCATCGATGCCGAAATGACGGAGGAAGCGGGTCATCAGTGCCGAAGAGGCGGCACCGTCGACGTCGTAATCGCCGAAGACCACGACCTTTTCGCGCCGCTTGATGGCCACTGCCAGGCGATCGGCGGCCTTGCGGCAATCGGTGAGCGAATCGGGATCCGGCATCAGCGACCGCAGCGTCGGATCGAGGAAGCTCGCCGCGTCGTCAAGCACGACACCGCGGCCGGCAAGCACGCGACCGAGCAGATCGGAATAGCCGTGGACCTGGCTGATGGCGAGCGCCCGGTTCTGGCCGGCCTGATCTAGCCGCGACACCCAGCGCTGACCGCTGATCGACTGCTCGACGCCGAGAAAGGCCCGCTGTACCGGATCCACCAATTCTTCCATGCTCGTCCACCCGCCTGCGCTTAACGTTTCTTAGCGCATAACCCCGAAAATCGTGACCGTTTTTGGAACGACATACACAGAGATCCACGTTCCGCGATCCCTTTTTGGCACCAACCTCCTGCCCTGCCCAAATCAGGAAGCCTCGCCGGCATGCTTGCACGACGAGGCTTCCATTCTATCGGTGGCAGTCCAGCGCTACGCGCCGTCGTGCCTTGCGGCCTGAGGGCTATGCCGTCCTCAGTTCGCCTTCGGGCGTTCGATGCGGATGACCTGCGGTTCGCCGACGAGATAACCCTCGCCCTTGATCGCCTTGATGGCATCGCGAACGGAATGCTCCGAGGTCGCATGCGTCACCAGGATGATCGTCTGCGGCTCGCCGCCTTCCATGAGTTGCTTGGAGTGCTGCATGATCGATTCCAGCGAGATGCCGTTGTCCGCCATGCGGGTGGCGATGCTGGCGAAAACGCCGGTGCGGTCGACGACCTTCAGGCGGATGAAGTAGCCGCCTTCGTGGCTCTGGATCTGCGCGCGCTTGTAGGGAAGCAGCGCATGGGTCGGGCGGCCGAAGGCCGGAACGTGCTGGGCGCCGGGACGGCTCTTCGCAATGTCGGCGATATCGCCGAGCACCGCCGAGGCGGTTGCATTGCCGCCGGCACCGGGGCCGACCATCAGCAATTCGCCGAGAATGTCGGATTCGATTGCGACCGCATTGGTCACGCCGTCGACCTGCGCGATGACGGAATCATAGGGCACCATCGTCGGGTGGACGCGCTGCTCGATGCCGCTGTCGGTGCGCTGTGCGACGCCCAGAAGCTTGATCCGGTAACCGAGATCGGCTGCCGCATGGATGTCGTCGATCGAGATGTTGGTGATGCCTTCGAGATAGATGTCGTCGGCCGCAATCGCCGTTCCGAAGGCAAGGCTCGTGAGGATCGACAGCTTGTGCGCCGTGTCGTTGCCTTCGATGTCGAAGGCGGGATCGGCTTCGGCATAGCCGAGGCGCTGCGCTTCCTTGAGGCAGGCTTCGAAGGAAAGCTCTTCCTTCTCCATCTTCGTCAGGATGTAATTGCAGGTACCGTTCATGATCCCGTAGACGCGCGAGATCGTGTTGCCGGTCATGGACTCGCGCAGAGCCTTGATGACCGGGATACCGCCGGCAACCGCCGCTTCGTAGTTAAGCAGCGCGCCCTTCTCCTCGGCGATCTTGGCGAGCTCGATGCCATGGGCAGCAAGCAGCGCCTTGTTGGCGGTCACGACATGAATGCCGCGCTCAAGCGCCGCCTTGACGGCTGAATAGGCCGGATCGCCCGAGCCGCCCATCAGCTCGACGAAGACGTCGATATCGGCGTCCCGCGCCAGCGAAACGGCATCTTCGAACCAGGTCGCCTTCGAAAGATCGACGCCGCGATCCCTGTTGCGGTCGCGCGCGGTTACGGCCGTGGTCTCGATTGCCCGCCCGCACGTTGTCGCAAGCATCTCGTGACGATCCTGGAGGATTCGCACGAGCGAGGCACCGACGGTACCCAAGCCCGCAATGCCGATTTTGAGGGCATCTGCCATAGCCATTTCCTAACATGTAGAGGGCGAGCCGCGAGAACCGCGGTGCCGGCGTGGAAGGAGGCGCACACGTAGCGCGCCTCCCGTCTTAATCACCTGTGTGCGTTGAGCGAGATGACGTTATGCATCGTCTCGTCGGCAGTCGACAGGAATTTCTTGATGTTGCGCGCCGCCTGGCGAATGCGGTGTTCGTTCTCGACGAGAGCGAGACGCACGTAGTCGTCGCCCTGCTCGCCAAAGCCGATGCCCGGAGCAACTGCCACATCAGCCTTCTCGACCAGGAGCTTCGAGAACTCGAGCGAACCGAGATGACGGAACTTTTCCGGGATCTTTGCCCAGGCAAACATGGTCGCTGCCGGCGGCGGCACTTCGAAGCCGGCCTTGCCGAAGCTCTCGACCATCACGTCGCGACGGCGCTTGTAGACGTTGCGGACTTCGGCGATGTCGCTGCCGTCACCGTTGAGCGCCTGTGTGGCGGCAACCTGGATCGGCGTGAACGCACCATAGTCGAGGTAGGACTTCACCCGCGTCAGTGCCGCGATCAGCCGCTCGTTGCCGACGGCAAAGCCCATGCGCCAGCCGGGCATCGAAAATGTCTTCGACATCGAGGTGAATTCGACCGTGCAGTCGATCGCACCCGGAACTTCCAGGACCGACGGCGGCGGCGCGTCGTTGAAGTAGATTTCCGAATAGGCGAGATCGGAAAGCACGATAATGTCGTGCTTCTTCGCGAACGCGATTACGTCCTTGTAGAAGTCGAGCGTTGCCACCCGCGCCGTCGGGTTCGACGGATAGTTGAGGATCAGCGCCAGCGGCTTCGGGATCGAGTGCCGCACGGCGCGTTCCAGCGGCCCGAAGAACGTTTCGTCGGGTTCGACCGAGATCGAACGGATAACGCCGCCCGCCATCAGGAAGCCGAAGGCATGGATCGGATAGGTCGGGTTGGGGCACAGGATCACGTCGCCGGGCGCTGTGATCGCCTGCGCCATGTTGGCGAAGCCTTCCTTGGAGCCAAGGGTGGCGACGACCTGCGTATCCGGGTTCAACTTGACGCCGAAGCGACGGGCGTAATAGGCGGCCTGGGCACGACGCAGCCCGGGAATGCCCTTCGACGACGAATAACGATGCGTGCGCGGGTCCTGAACGGCCTCGCAGAGCTTGTCGACAATCGACTGCGGAGTGGGAAGATCCGGATTGCCCATGCCGAGGTCGATGATGTCAGCACCGGCCGCTCGCGCGCTTGCTTTCAAACGGTTGACCTGTTCGAAAACATAGGGCGGCAAACGCCGGACTTTGTGAAACTCTTCCATCTCCAAACCTCATTTGGCGCACGCTCCCGCCAGCGGCTCAAGCCTTGGGAAACCGTGCGCTGTGGTGAACGGCCGTCCATGCGGCCATTGAACGCTTTGCGTCCAAATCACCGGAAAGGCAAGCGCTAATTCTGGATCTCTTTCAGCGTGTCGGTACCGTGCTGTTCGGCGAGTGCACGCATTTCCTTCAGGCGCCGCTGATATTCGGCTTCCGAGATCGCGCCGGACTTGCGCGCAGCGCCAAGCGACGTCAGGCGCGCCTGCATGTCGGCCGCCTCCTCATTGGTCATCTGCGTCGTTGCGGCCGGCTTCTGGCCATAGACCGAAGGATAGTTCTCGAAGTTGGTCTTCTGACTGTTGCAGCCTGCAAGCGTGCCTAGCAGAACGATCCCGGCAAGCCAGGTGATGGAACGCTGTTTTCCGACGGCAAGCATACTGAAGACGACCTCTGTTTTGACACGCGACGATGCGCTAGCCCTTGTAATCATTTTCGGGCAGAATGTAAAAATACAAAACAAACAAGATGCTGTGGAGGACGCCGGGTGACAGCAGAGAGGAAAACGGAAGGCACCGCTGGCAAGGACGGTTTCACGGGATTCGACCCCAAATCCGTCGAACCTTATATCGTCAAGGACCCGGAAAGCCTCGCCGTCAACCTCGCCCGCGCCATGGAGCAACTCGGCAAGGCGGCCTCCGCCTGGCTGGCGCCGCGTGAATCGGGACAGAAATCGGACGTCTTCTCCGAACCCGTCACCGACATGGTGAAAACGCTCTCCAAGGTCTCCGAGTACTGGCTTTCCGATCCCCGGCGAACGCTTGAAGCGCAGACGCACCTGATGGGCAGCTTCTTCGAGATCTGGTCGCGGACGCTCCATCGCATGTCCGGCGACGTCGGAATGCCGGAGCCTGCCGCTCTCCAGCGCACTGACAAGCGCTTTACCGACGAGGATTGGGTGAAGAACCCGTTCTTCGATTTCATCCGGCAGGCCTATTTCGTCACGTCGGATTGGGCCGAGCGCATGGTCGAGGACGCCGAAGGGCTCGACGATCACACCAAGCACAAGGCGGCTTTCTACGTACGCCAGGTTTCGAGCGCGCTCTCGCCCACGAACTTCGTCACCACCAATCCGCAACTCTATCGCGAAACCGTCGCATCGAACGGCGCCAACCTCGTCAAGGGCATGCAGATGTTCGCCGAGGACGTCGCCGCCGGCCGCGGCGACCTCAAACTGCGGCAGACGGATACCAGCAAGTTCGCGATCGGCGAGAATATCGCGATCACGCCAGGCAAGGTCATCGCCCAAAGCGACGTCTGCCAGGTGCTGCAGTATGAAGCAACGACGGAGACGGTGTTGAAGCGTCCGTTGCTGATCTGCCCGCCGTGGATCAACAAGTTCTACGTTCTCGATCTCAACCCGCAGAAATCCTTCATCAAATGGGCCGTCGACCAAGGGCACACGGTGTTCGTGATCTCCTGGGTGAACCCGGATGAACGACACGCAACCAAGGACTGGGAAGCCTATGCGCGCGAAGGCATCGGCTTTGCGCTCGATATCGTCGAGCAGGCGACCGGCGAGCGCGAAGTCGATGCCATCGGCTATTGCGTCGGCGGCACTTTGCTTGCGGCGACCCTCGCGCTGCATGCCGCCGAAGGCGACGATCGCATTCGCTCCGCGACCCTCTTTACCACGCAAGTCGATTTCACCCATGCGGGCGACCTCAAGGTCTTCGTCGACGAGGAGCAGATTCGCCAGATCGAACAGAACATGAGCGTGACGGGCTATCTCGACGGCTCGAAGATGGCGACCGCCTTCAACATGCTACGCGCCTCCGAGCTGATCTGGCCTTACTTCGTCAACAACTACCTCAAGGGGCAGGATCCCCTGCCCTTCGACCTGCTCTACTGGAATTCCGATTCGACAAGGATGCCGGCCGCCAACCACTCCTTCTATCTGCGCAATTGCTACCTCGAGAACAAACTCTCGAAGGGCGAGATGATGCTGGCGGGCCGGCAGGTGTCGCTCGGCGACGTGAAAATCCCGATCTACAATCTCGCCACCAAGGAAGACCACATCGCCCCGCCGCGGTCGGTTTTCCTCGGCAGCTCTTCCTTCGGCGGCAAGGTCACCTACGTGCTTTCCGGCTCCGGTCACATTGCCGGCGTCGTCAACCCGCCGGACAAGGGCAAGTATCAGTTCTGGACCGGAGGCGCGCCCAAGGGCGAGTTTGACGATTGGTTCAAGGCTGCGAAGGAAACGCCGGGATCCTGGTGGCCGCATTGGCACCAATGGATCGAGAAGCTCGACAAGAGACGCGTTCCGGCCCGCAAGCCCGGCGGCCCGCTGAATTCGCTCGAGGAAGCGCCGGGCTCGTACGTTCGCGCCCGGGCATGAAACAGTTGCAGGACATGTCTTGATCTTCGACCCGCCGCTCGCACAGGCAACCCTCGTGCAGCGCTACAAGCGCTTTCTCTTCGATGCGATCCAGCCCGACGGTACCGCCATGACCGGCTCCTGCCCGAACACAGGCTCGATGCGAGGCCTGACGACGCCGGGCTCGCGCATCTGGATGTCGGAACACGACAGCCCGACGCGGAAATACCGTCACATGCTCGAAATCGTCGAAGCCGACGGCACACTGGTCGGGATCAATACCGGCTTGCCGAACCGACTCGCTGAAGAAGCCATTCGACTGCGCCTCGTTTCCGATCTGCATACATATCAAGGCTTCGCGCGGGAACAGAGATACGGCCGCAATTCGCGGATCGATATCCTGCTCAGCGACGCCGATCGAGGCCTTGCCTATGTCGAGGTGAAGAACGTGCATTTCAGTCGCACGCCCGGTCTCGCGGAGTTTCCAGATAGCCCGACGGCACGCGGCGCCAAACATCTCGACGAACTCGGCGACATGATCGCAGCCGGTCACCGCGCCGTCATGATCTATCTTGTGCAGCGCGGCGACTGCGACCGTTTGAGAATCTGCCGCGATTTCGATCCGGCCTATGCGCAAGCCTTCGATCGCGCCATGGCGCGTGGGGTCGAGGCCTATGCGATCAAATGTCAGGTATCGCCGACGCAAATCCGTCCGACCGGATTGATGGCAGTGGACGAAGGCGCCCTCGCTGCTCTATGAAATCCGACTTGGAACAAATGAAAGCTTTGGAATGGTGACTTACATCGAGGCAGGGTCGGCCCCCTACAAAAACACCGGCGTTATCCGGCTCTACGCACCGGAAGATTTTGAGGGCATGCGCAAGGCCTGCCAGGTGACAGCGCGCTGCCTCGACGAACTCGTTTCGCGCGTTCAGCCGGGCGTCACGACCGACGAGATCGACCGCTTCGTCTTCGAGTTCGGCATGGACAATGGCGCCCTGCCCGCGACGCTGAACTACCGCGGCTACACGAAGTCCTCCTGTACCTCGATCAATCACGTCGTCTGTCACGGCATCCCCAACGACAAGCCGCTGCGCGAAGGCGACATCGTCAATATCGACGTTACCTATGTCGTCGATGGCTGGCATGGCGACTCGAGCCGCATGTATCCGGTCGGCGAGATCAAGCGCGCGGCCGAGCGGCTGCTCGATGTCACCCATGAAAGCCTGATGCGTGGCATTGCCGCCGTACGCCCGGGTGCTCGCACCGGTGCCATCGGCGAGGCGATCCAGACCTATGCCGAAGCGGAACGTTGCTCGGTCGTGCGCGATTTCTGCGGCCACGGCGTCGGCAAGCTTTTCCACGACGCGCCGAACATCCTGCACTACGGCCGCGCCAACGAGGGCCCCGAATTGCGCGAGGGCATGATCTTCACGATCGAGCCCATGATCAATCTCGGCCGCCCGCATGTGAAGGTGCTCTCGGATGGCTGGACCGCCGTTACCCGCGACCGGTCGCTTTCGGCGCAGTACGAGCACACGGTCGGCGTGACCGCCGGGGGGTGCGAGATCTTCACGCTGTCGCCGGCCGGCCTGTTCAAGCCGGGCCTCAACAACGTCGGCGCAGCATGAAGAAGCGTCCGATCTCCCCTGAGGGCGACGAAACGCCATCGGCGGACGAGAGGACGTTTTTTCCGCAATTGCAGTTGGACGGCGGACCGGCGGCCAAGAAGGCGCCGGCGCCCGAAGCGCATTATCACGGCCATCGCGATCGGCTGCGGGCGCGTTACCGCGAGCACGGCGACGCGGCGCTGGCGGACTACGAGATCCTGGAAATGCTCTTGTTCCGGCTGATCCCGCGCAAGGATACCAAGCCGATCGCCAAGGCGCTCATCAGCCGTTTCGGGACGCTTGCCGGGGTCTTCGGCGCGCCGATTGCGCTTTTGCAGGAGGTGAACGGCATCGGTGAGGCTGTTGCCCTCGACCTAAAGCTGATCTCCACCATCGGCCATCGCACCCTGAAAAGCGAGCTTCGCCAGAAGCACCTTCTCTCTTCCTGGAGCGCCGTCATCGATTATTGCCACGCGGCAATGGCCTACGAAACCAAAGAACAATTCCGGATCCTGTTTCTGGACAAGCGCAACACGTTGATCGCCGACGAGGTGCAGCAGACCGGCACGATCGACCACACGCCTGTCTATCCGCGCGAGGTGGTCAAACGCGCACTCGAACTCTCCGCCACCGCGATCATTCTCGTGCACAATCATCCCACTCCGCCCTTTTCGATCACGCTCGATCACGCTGTAGCTCACTGAATAATAACGGTTTTCTGGCTTGTCGAAGAGTCGGATGCCATGGCATATTGGGGTCGGCTTTTGAGGGATCGAAGCCCTTTTTGGCCCCAGTCCCAGACCCCAGCAACCCGTCTGGTGACCCCACTAGAAAGCCCATGGGAGAGCCCAGTGCCTTTCGCCGAGCTCTCAAACAAGTGGAGCAGACAAGAAAGCAGCTAAGCCTCATTGATGGCGAGGGTCATGGAACGGGACGTCTCGTCCTAGTCATGAAACCAAATGCCGACCCGCGTCACTGCGGATTGGATGGCCCAGCAGTGGCGGGACCAAAAGCGCCTCAAGAAGAAGCTCGGCTCTTATCCCTCGATGAGCCTCAGTCAGGCGCGCGAAGTGTTCAAACGCGACTATGCCGACATGATCCAAAAGGGGCGCAGCATCAAGATCGCCGGCGACACCCGCCCCGGGACCGTCGCGGACCTCTTCGAAGCGTATGTCGCGTCGCTCAAGGCCGCCGGCAAGCCATCCTGGAAGGAAGCTGAGAAGGGACTCCTGTGTCATCGCAAAGTGCTCAAATTTTAGCAGGGTGTTCGCATGGCGACTCCGGTCCACTCGACGACCGCTACCACGCCCAGACTTGATGAAGGGTCACCGCTAGACAAGCCAGCGAAGAATTCGTCATGAAACCCACGTTCTGACTAACCGCTACTCGCGCAGTTCGCCATGCTACGCCATTGGCGGTGAGTGAAGATGGGCGATAGTCAAAGTTGTGAGGCGGCCCGCGAGACGGTATCGCAATGCCGCAAAAAGATAAATGAACAACTAACCATCTGAATTAACTGTCGGATTTCGCCGCAGTTCACGATGATCACTCCCTTCACGTATTGGCATCGATCTTCGTGGCGGCGAAGCGTTCGCGAAGCCACTTCGCGGCTGGCCCGCAAGCTCGTTGTTTGTGCCAGATCATTTCCAGTGCGACGGGAAACTGGCCGTCGCCGAACTGGAGCTCCGGAGTGACGAGATAAGGTGCATGCGGTGAATTTGCGATGACGTGGTCAGGAACCAGCGCCCAACCGATGCCTTGCCTGACCAACTGCAATATGACCCACTGACTTTCGACCCACCAGACTTCCGCGGCCGTCCGCAACCGCTGTCTTTCCGGCCCCTCGCTCCGTACGGCAACCATGATCTGCCGATGACGCTTCAGTTCCTCCCAGTCCACATGAGCGTTCGCCAGCGGGTGATCCTTTGAGCACACCATTTTCAGCGGAATCCAGCCAAGAGTCTGGAACCCAAGTTCTGGAGGCAGTTTCTCCTGGCGCCACAAGATGCCAATGTCGGCTTTTCCGTCCAATACGAGGCGGCTCACGTCCTCCATCATCGGAAATAGGAGCTCGAGTTCAACATGCGGGAAACAAGCTGCAAACTCCGCGAAAAGCGCCCCCAATTCCCGGTCGGGGTAGAGCTCATCGATGGCGGCGACCAGGCGCGTCTCGATATGGGCCTCGAAGCTGCTAGCGACGCCGATCAGGTGTTCCCGACGATCCAGGATCACCTTGGCTTCAAGAAGGAGCCGTTCCCCCGCCGTTGTAAGTGAAGGATTCCGTCCCGACCGGTCGAACAGGTCGAGACCAAGATCCTCCTCAAGATTTGCGACTTGGGTGCTCACGGCCGACTGCGCTTTTCGTAAAGCCCGGCCCGCGGCAGAGAATGAACCGTGCTCTGCGGCCGCAACGAATGCTTGCAATTGTTCCAGGGAAACGGGCATCTATCTACAATCCAGATATAACTTAACTTGATCCACTGCATGATGCAGATAGAAATGGCGCGGTCAACGCCGCACAGGGAAGGCTTCGACGTTCCTAGCGTACGTCACGCTGGGCGGGCTTTTCGAGCCGCTTGAGTCGTGGTCGCGGAGTGCGCGAACGGGCACCGATGAGGAAGCATACAGGTCCACGCCGTGCCGGGGCTGTCGCTCGCCGGATCAGACGAATCAAGGATCGTTTGTTCTTATCTTGGTCCTGCCAATCAGTGGGAGATGGAACATGGACGCGAAGTCCGTAGTCGCAAGAGCGTATATCAGACAACTGGTGTTAACCGGCGGACTTGCTGCCGGGTCGGGAATTGACGTAACGGAGATTGCCCGGGCCCTAAATATCAGTGCGGTCCCCGTGAGGGAGGCGCTAATCCGGTTGGCGGAGCGACGATTCATTCGCGGCGACGCGAGGCAAACCTATCACGTTCATAAGCCCTTGCAGCGCGAACAACTCGATGCCCTCATGTGGGCTCGGTCTCTCTTTCAGAAGGCGGTAGAGAAATTCCTGCTGCGCGAGGACCGAGAATTCCTCATCGCGAGTATTCAGATGGCTGCGGCGGGAAAGGACGAACTGCATCCTTCCATATTTTGCTTCCGTATCGCAGACGCCATCGGGAAGTTCAGCCTTTCGGACATCGAGTATCTTCTGTTCTCGATCGCACTGGATAATCTTTTGCTCACCCCGCCCAACGAGTGTGACGCGGAATACACAGATTTGAAGGCGACCGTCCGCAGGATAATTGAGCTTATCGTCAGTGCTGGCGATATTGAGGAGATCTCCAATCAGGTCCATCGGATGTCTTCCACGGTAGAACGGATAATATCGCTTGCCCACACTCAGAGCGCGGCCGAACGCCTGTTCAAGGAGAGCTGAGAAGGCACAGCTTTGCACCCCCCCCATTCGCCCCTCTCCTCCCTCAACCGGAGCCACGGCGCTGTGACGACGGGCGCCGGCGTGAACGCCTGAACGTAACCGCTGAGCTAGATCGATCTCCATAGGCGTGTTTCCATGACTGTGCAGACTTCGCAAAAAAATCGATCCGCGGTTTACCAGCCATCCTTCAGAAATCCGCTTTCGGGGACAGCACGGTTTCGCCACACGCCAACGAGATGTTGCGTCCCGGCGATGACGCTTTTCTCCACTTCCAGCGAGAGCTTGATAAAGTCCCGCAGAAATAATAGCGATCGGAGTTCGACCGAGAGAACATGGTATGGAAGACTGGACATATCCGCCCTCTCCCCATCCTGTGTCTCGTCATAGCCTTCCAGGAAGGCGTTCCACAATTGGGATTTGATCTCAGTTGGCTGTTGAAGACCGGTCAGCCACCAAGCGACGTTGGCGACATCTGCTACCGGATCTCCAATGGATGTGTGCTCGAAATCGAAAAGGGTTACCCTGGATTCGCCAAAGCGTCCGTTCCCCGGCCAGGCATCGCCGTGCCGGATGGAAGTCTTGCCTGAGCTGGTCGGCTCGCCGCGATTTGACCATTGGAAGATCGCACCTTGGACCAGGGAGATCTCTTCGACCAATTTTCCCGATGCGGCCAGATGGGGTGCGCTGTCCACCCGCTCGACCTTTCCGGTTATGGGAATGGCGTGCAGTTTCCCAAGCGCCCGCCCGAACGGTCTCAACTGACCGACTGAATTATCGTACGGATCTCCGGGCGCGACGGTGGTGGCAATTCCAAAATAGGGCGCGCCATCCCACACGAAGGCGGTTCCCGCATGTTGCGGATCCATGAATGGCTTTGCTGCGATTTGTTCGTGGTCCGTGATGCAGGTTAGGATCTTCGCCTCGCGCTTTAACTCGACGGACGAGTGGAGACGTTCCGGGGACAGTCGAAGATAGAAATCGCCTTGCTCGCAGCGCCCGGCGAAAGTCTTATTCACCCCGTTGAGCACAAGCTCCAGATGAAGGTTGCCCTGATCCAGAACCCTGGACAGGGTGCGCTCGGCATTCTTGAGGTCCTCAACGTCACGCATATGCACTCTCCCGAAAAAAGGCCTCCAGATGCAAGATCGAGCAAATGTGGTGCAGTAGCTCAAACGATTTCGAATCGTAGAACCGCTCGACATCCGCTCGAAATTGTCGTGGCAGTACGAGGTCGAAGTCATACACCGCCATGTCGCGCACCAACGATCTGATTTTGTTTTCTTCCTTCAACAATCCGGAAATGTCACCATCAAGGAAATTTTCCTTCTGGTAGTTGCGGAAGATCGATGTGCTTGGGATCGAATGCTCGATGTAGGATAAGAGAAGCGCCTTTTCAAAGCGAAGCTCGAACGGCAACGCATGACAGAAGCGCACCAACGGGACGTTGCACAGCGGATAGAGCGGCCACACGCCTTCTTGCATGACCAGCGGCGTGTGACGTGCCATCGCTGAGAGCGCGGATGTCCTGCTCGGCGCCACCCCGGCCGCGCCCCAGAGCGGTGCCTCAGCCAGTTCCCTTGCTGATTTCGTCAGGCAATTCAGGAACTGACCTTCGACGAAGCTCGGATCCGGCCCGACTGCATGCCGCAGACGATCGGTTTCAAACTTTTCGCCCTGAAATGTCGGGAACAGTTCGTCGCCGCCATGGCCGCTGATGACCGTGTCTGCGCCTGCCTGACGGGCACCGGCCCACAGCTTGTGGAATGCCGCGTAGTAGGATTCGCTCTGGTAATAGAGGCTCTGAAATCGCGCCAGGTTCGCGTAACTGGGTAGGTAATCCCGCATCGATAGAATCCGCGAATTCGCGCGGCAGGCCGAAACTACGGTGGAGATGCGCTTCTCCTGGCTTGCCGAAAGGCTCGCATTGGGCACCAGGATCGACAGATGACGCGCACCGTGCCCGACGCTCCTTGCAAACGACAACGCAACGGCCGCCGAGTCGTAGCCCCCGCTCAGTTCAATCGCGGTCGCGGCCGGAACAAGCGCTCGTGTCTTCCAGACGTCATCCAGTAACGAGCTGAAGTCGGATAAGGCACGCGCCTTGTGGACATCGATTGGCCCATCGAAGTCAAGGTCTGGTTCCGGCCCTGTCAGGCTCGGCGTGCCGCCGTCCCAGTTGATGACTGACCAGGGCGGCATCATGGCGACGCCATGGTATGGGGTACGGGTCGAATATACTGCCCGATAAGCGGCGTGAATAAGAAACTGTTGGTCGAAGCACTTGTTCGACCGATCACGAGCAAGCATCAGGACGTCCCAGCTGCCCGTTAACTTCGGCCCCTCTCCGGAGACGTAGATCGGACAGGTTCCATTCGATCCCGACAGGAGCCTTATGCGGGTCGCGCCGGCGCCGTAGGCGCATTCGATCGCAAAGAGTTCATTCGGAAAACCGACGATTTCGCGAAAGGCCTCCTCGTAGGCAGATTCCGACAGCATCTCCCCGGAAGGATGGAGTGTGACGGAACCTTCCTCCCTACCGCGTTCATGAACGACGATCAGCCAACGTCCTTCAGCCAACATGAGCTCCATCGATATCGTTGGATGCGAGAAGGCTTTAACAAATGACCGATCGCCCAGACGACACGTCTTGCCCTTCAGAAGCGGCGCGCGGAGGCACTCATTCAGCTGCAGCTCGAATGTGATCATAGCGGCCTCCGCGCGTCCAACTGTCAGTAGCGGAAGCGGTTGCTGTCGCCCTGCATCAGAAATTTGGTGGCACGGGCCATCCGCTTGCTACGCTTCATGGGTGCGATCGATTTGAAGGTGTTCATTGTCCTTTCCTTTCGATGACGTTGCTAACGCCAGAACCTTCCGCTGCCCACGCGATTATGTCCAAATGTTTCCATTTATAGCTGCAAATGCGTCGATATAAGCTATTGTATTTGCAAACACTTCCGACATTCCAGGTGTGCTGCCAGAGCACTCCCTAGCGGCCAAATCTTTGCTCGGGTGACCGATCGGGCGGTCTCGATGATCGAGCTTTACCTTGGCTCCTGGTAGGAGCCGATCCTCGGCCGATGTAAGTGCGGGGTGCGTCCCCATCGGTTGTACCGCCCGACATCAAGATCCTGCTCAAGATTTCCTAGCTGAGTACTGTCGGGCGCCGGCGCCTTTCGCAGACCGCTGGCAACAGCGGAAAACGACCCGTGTGCGCCGGGTGCCAGATAAGCGTCAAGCTGACCCCTGCAAACCGAAACCTATCTATATTCCAGATAATACCTAACTTGATGCACCTCATCATACAGATAGAAAGGTCGCGGTCACGCAACAGAGAAGGAAGATTTCGTCGTGTCTACTATGCGCACTTTCCCTGATCGAATGCGGCACGCGGTCCTGTTTGAGGCGCTCGGATTGGCTATCGTCACGCCGGCCGGGGCTTACGTGTTCGACCAGCCCGCAAGTCACATGGGCGTCGTCGGCATTTTCGCATCGGCCTTAGCGACCATCTGGAATTTCGGTTTCAATCTCGGCTTTGAACACACGATGCTGCGCCTCGTCGGGAATACGACGAAGACCTACGCGCTGCGCCTCCTGCACACGGCCCTGTTCGAGATCGGCTTTCTGATCATGCTCATCCCCCCGGTCTCGTGGTATCTCGGCATGTCGCTCTGGGACACATTCGTGATGGATGTGTCGATCGCAGTTTTCTACATGGTCTACGCTTTCGGCTTTAACCTTGCCTACGATCGGACCTTCCCAGTGCCCGTCCGTCGTTCGGCGGACACTGTGTAACGAAGGCGCGGCTGCGTGTCACTCAGATCGCTCGGCTCTGGCAATGGCGCCCCACAAAACTTGTCACGCGGCCAACCTCGTCGGTCGGCGCTATGGGGCGAAAGGTGCTCTGCGCCGACGGGAGAAGAAACATGCCATTCGATATTCGCCAGCTTCGTCATGCAATCGCAGCTGCGGACTGTCGCAGCTTCCATCGCGCTTCGGAGGCACTCAATATCAAACGATCGACGCTTAGCCGGAGCATCTTCCGCTTGGAAGAGCGTCTAGGCGCGACGTTGTTCATTCGGACGACTTCAGGGGTTTCGACTACTCGGGTTGGCAGGGAGTTCGTTCGCGAGGCGCGCCACATCGTCAGCAAAGTCGATCAGCTAGCTGCGAGCATGCGTGCTGCCGGACAAGGACGCGTCGGGGATCTGTCTATCGGCTATAATGTCCCGGTTGGAGTTGCCCCCAAAAGACCGGACGTGCTCAGGTTTGAGATTGCGAGCTGATGAACTCGCGGGGTGATTGATATCCTAATGCCTTATGCGGGTGAAGATCGTTGTAATGATCGAACCAGAAGGGCA